>Ga0315915_1001705_pt1 | contig 27025 bp, 9 predicted proteins | sample MpolbnodulesMG_FD_207738 | JGI IMG/M metagenome (GOLD analysis project Ga0315915, IMG submission 207738) | Medicago polymorpha root nodule microbial communities from Los Angeles, California, United States - branched nodules | ecosystem: Host-associated > Plants > Roots > Nodule | place: USA...
AAATGGAAGGAAAGAAATAATCCTTCATCACTGATAATACTAAAATCAATCCCTATTTTTAGCATCACATTCATAATCAATTCTTTTACATCACCATCATTCTTCGTTTTCATTTTTTTTTTTTATTTAATTTTAATTATACTTTCCACATTTAATCATCGTCATAATCATAATTTCACATTGCTTCGTTTCATTTTGATCTCAAATCTCAGATTCTCAATCAACAGTTTTATGCATTCATGGCGTTTGATCAAAATTCCGTTCCAAAAGATCTACGCGTATTGAACGTTGCTCCGATAATGGTGGAGGAGCCGCTCATTTCTCCGGCAAGCGTCACCTCACCGCCGACTCCCGATTCAGTTTCCGATTATTTCTATCAACCGTCCGTCTCGGCCGCTGCCTCGTCAGGAACCTGGTGCGTTCGTCCCATTGTGAATTCACCTTCCATTGGATTAAACTATGGTTCTAGTTTTGGTAACCGTGTTGTTGCTGGGAATGCATTGAATTTAGGAAATTGGGTAGGGGGTGCAAATAGTAATAATCACAATAATAATAGTTTGCATAAGGTGGTTAATGATGGTGTTCCTGTGAATGTAAATGGTTATGCTTATGGTGGAAATGGTGGAGCTAGGGCTGTTGACGAGACCAGCGATGATTCAAATTCTGGTAGGAAAGTTAAATTTTTGTGTAGTTTTGGTGGGAAGATTTTGCCTAGGCCTAGTGATGGAGTGTTGAGATATGTTGGAGGGCAAACAAGGATAATTAGTGTTAAGAAAGATGTGAGTTTTAATGATTTGGTGCAGAAAATGGTTGATACTTATGGACAACCTGTGGCTATTAAGTATCAGTTGCCCGAGGAGGATCTGGATGCTTTGGTTTCGATTGCTTGTCCTGATGATGTTGAGAATATGATGGAGGAGTATGGGAAATTGGTTGAGAGATCTCCCGATGGTTCTGCTAAATTGAGGGTTTTTTTGTTCCCGATCTCGGAGGTTGATGTTTCCGGTGGAGCGCAGCTTGGGGATTTGCAGGATACGGGGCAGAAGTATTTTGATGCTGTGAATGGTCTTGTTGATGGGAATGGGGTGGTTTGTGGTGGGTTCAAGAGTAAGGAGAGTGTTACAAGTGCGGCTTCAACACAAAATTCTGATTTGAGTGGGATAGATTCTATTGATAGCCCAGTTGTCGGTCAAGGGGATTCGACACCTTATGTGTTATCGCCTAGAGAGAATGTGGCTGGTTCTCCGGACACAAGTGCAAGTTTTTTGGTTTCCGAGTCTTTTACACCAGTTTACTCAGGTGCTTCGCCTGTTTCATTTGGCATGTCTGTTGCTAAGACTGGTCCAAGTCACAATCCATATATTCATAATGAGGTCGAATTAGAAAAGTCTGTGCCTGTTGCTTTATCACAGCAACCATATGAGTTGCACCAATCTAGAATGGAAATCCCACCTCCCTCACCTTATCTGAACCACGCAGAATCTAGAACGGAAATCCCACCTCCCTCACCTTATCTGAACCACGCAGAATCTAGAATGGAAATCCCACCTCCCTCACCTTATCTAAACCACGCAGAGTATGTTCAGCTGCCTCCCCAGATGGGGTTCCCAAATCATCAGCTTTTAGGAAAGACGGGGCCTGTTTTCACCCAACAACAGTTTCATAATAATGCTTCCGGTTTAGCTTTCCATCAGGCCATCCCCGGAGCACAAATGACAATGACTCAACCTTCTTCTCGTCTTGGTATAAGATCAAACGTCATCCAGCCACAACCATTTATGCAACCACAGCACAATCATCTGAACCAATATAGTGACGAAAATACATCAGGCATAAGGATTGTTCAGCTTCCTGCGGAACACAACTACAATACATACCAGGTTCCAGTGAATCAAGTTCCATCTGTCATAGTTGGGGGTAATTGCAGCTGGGTTCAGGTTCCTCCACAAGAGCATGTTGTTTTCTCTGATGGGTTATTACCTCAACAACAAGTTATTACCCCAGAGAAAATCCACAGAGCTGAGGGCTGTTCTATGTGTCAGAAAAAGCTGCCTCATGCCCATTCAGATCCAGTGGTTCAGGATCAACACGATGGCAGTTCGAGTCCAGTTCCTGATTCAAGCCCAAGCTACAATAGTTTTCCGATGGAGGACAACATAAAAGCGCAAGCAACAATGAGGGTTGAGCCTATGGTGGCATCACCCTTAAAGGAAGGCGTTGTTGAACAAGGTTTTAGCGCAAGACCAGGTGCCATTAGCAAATTGGAAGCTCATAATGGAGTAAGACCTTCTACTGATAATACTGGGATTTCTAATAATTTTGAGCCTCAACATGAAGGTGGGAGGATTTTTATTCAAAATCCAAAAGAATTTGATCATACCATGAATTCATGTGTCCAAGAAACGATTGGTAGGATAGGTGAAAAACATTCTTCTGGGGATGGGCTTGGGCCCATGGGAACAATACCACCATCATATCCAGGTGATGTTGGCCACCAGCATAAGGCGCCAGGTGAAACCTGGGTTAAACAAGATGAGCTTGTGAATAAACATGTCAATAATGATATACCTATAGTTGATGGAACGGCTATACATACTTCGGAGTGCATTGCTCAAGCATCTCCCAAAGAATACACTAATGAGCTTACTGGTGTTGTTTCTAAATCAGATGCAGTAGATTGTTGGATTAGACAGGGATATCTTAGATCTGTTGATGGAGGGAATGACACACTCAAGATTCACATGGCAGAAGGTTATGTAAGTAATGATCAATGCATGCTTCCAATTGATAAACCTTTAGAAGACAACACTCAGATTGCTGCAGAGGAAGAGGTGATTCTGGATAACAACTTTGGCACATCAAAATTGATAGTTGACGCAAATAAAATTAAGATGATAGGTGTGCAGCCATGTTCTTCTAAGGAAATTTCATCCAGGCACAGTTCCAGGACAGGGGAATACATTGATGTTGCACAACCACCTGTGTTGGACATTACTCAATCAAAGATTGTAAACCATCACAAGGATGATTCAACATCATCTACATCATCACCATCTTACATGTTTGGGGATATGCAGGATTCTCCAAACTCAGTTTTTGGCTATCAGGATCTTTGGAATATACAACAAGGTACCTTCTTTCCACCTTATGTACTGAGCAAACCTACATTGGAGAAAGAAACCTATTCTTATAAGGATTACTTTGGTGAAAATCCAGGAACCTACAAGAAATCAAATTTAGATGCACAATTGGATGGCGACCTCTACGAGTCATTCAAACAGAATTTAAATTTTGAAAATGGTTGGCGTGACAAAGGTTCGCAAATTGTTAGTCGAAAATATGTAACTAGTTATAGATGGTTGTATAACTCGTAGCACATATTCATTTTGTTTTGCTTTGTTTATTAAAGGCTCAAACGAAGACCAACAACTTAAAGTTGTTGCTGAAGGTGTAGCAGCTTCTGTTCTGCACCCATGTGCTCCTTCAAATCCTAGCTTGCAATCCGGAGATGTTTCCCGTCACGAAAACATCGAGGAAGGTGATGTTCAAAATAATCTAATAGATGCGAAGTGTAGAGATATAGCTCAGGTGATTTTGTTTATAAATTGCTCAATATTTTTTATGCCGTTCTCCCCTTCAATGCTATTTTGTTAGTATTATTATAAATGTTATGTTATTTTTCCATTTAGGATGTCAAGAGCAACCCACCAGAGAAGGGAAACTTTGGCTTTCCGACATCTGGTGTTGGACGTCTGCAGGTTGAATGTCTTTCATGTTTTCTCTTCTATGATTTTTTAAAATCAGCAGACCTGAGCTAAGACCTTTTTGTTGGAACTTTACAAGATTATAAAGAACTGTGACCTTGAAGAGCTGACAGAATTGGGTTCTGGTACCTTTGGAACTGTTTATCATGGAAAATGGAGGGGAACTGATGTTGCAATCAAGCGAATAACTGATAGATGTTTTGCTGGAAAACCTTCAGAGCAAGAGCGCATGGTCTGTATTTTATCACTAATGATTCCGATTTGCATTTTTTCCTTCTCTCATCAGTGATCGAGAAACTAACTTACGTTGATTCTCTATTTATGCATCAAATAGAGAGATGACTTCTGGAATGAGGCAATCAAGCTTGCTGATTTGCACCATCCAAATGTGGTTGCTTTCTACGGTGTTGTACTTGACGGCCCAGGAGATTCTGTGGCAACAGTAACTGAGTATATGACCAATGGTTCTCTCAGAACTGCATTGCAAAAGAGTGAGAGGTAATGTGTGCATACATTTATTAGAATGTGTATGTGCATGTTTGTCTCTTAGTTCATTTTCATTACCCTTATTGAATTTACTGTTTCCATAATGATAAAATCATGATACTAATACAATCATATCAGGAATCTAGACAAGCGCAGACGTCTTTTGATTGCAATGGATGTGGCATTTGGAATGGAATACCTGCATGGAAAAAACATAGTACACTTTGACTTGAAAAGCGACAACTTGCTTGTGAATCTCCGAGATCCACACCGCCCAATATGCAAGGTTTAAATGTTTGATACTGATGACTACTTAGTACATTGTGATCCATATATGTTAGTTTCTTATTAATTCAAGTAACTATGTGACATACTTCTGTGCTGCTGAAATTGAGCAGAAGAGTAATGTCTTTGGAATGCACTGACGGGGGTTCCCTTTAAAGCACCTAATAAGATAGATTGATCATGTTCCTGATTACACTGATTAAGGGAATGCAAGCTGTGAAAATCACTAAAATACAACGTGTGATGAATTAGATAACATCATTTGATATTTTAATTACGTCTGTGCTAAAGGTTTTGGTTAGGCTACATGTGATTGTGATGATGTAAGTGAAAATTTATATGCAAAAGGGTATAGTCATATATTGGTTAGAAATTTAGAATCGTTGCTTATAGGCTACAGCAAAGGTTTTGTTGGGTGACCAAATTTTCACTAAAGTGGATATATGGGAACATAAACACAAAACAGAAATTAATGGTTATTCATTTGAAGGATGAGTCATAGACTGATGAAGGTGCTGATACCTACCCGCTAAACACAGAAAAATCACACCTATGAATGTGTAGGACTGGATTGTACATAACATAAGGTTATCTATCCGACTCTAGTTGGGAAGCACCCATAATTTTGTACCGGCAAGGTCATAACTTTAAGTTGGATTTAATGTTTAGCTTGCACGAACTTTCTAGAATGTATAGATGACAGAAAAGTTAAAATCTGGTATGCAATTCTTTCATCACTTCACAAATTGGATTATGGTTCTTCTATACACATTGTGGAGATATGATTTCACTAATAGATCCATATTCACTTTGTTTCTCATTAACAAGTGGTTTACCATTGAAAATCAGACTTCTCCTCTCTACTTTATTTGTTTTTCTTTGAGTGAGTTTTATGTTGTTATTTTTGCCGACTCTTTTTACTTGAACGTTGTTATTTGTGAATATGTTTACAATCTTTTGAAACAGTGAATAAATTATGTTAATGTTGATGTCATTCACACCATTACTTACTGAATTTTCATCTAAAAACTAAATTATCTACCTTTTCTTTTGTTGAGAATGCTTCCAGCTTCATGCTCTGACTCTATAAGGCTTATTTCATACTTTGAAGTTTGAGTCCTTGTGAGCTTAGCTTAGTTTGTAAGGACAATGCATAATATATGCAAGGTCCGGGGTTCAAACCCCAGCCACCACCAAAAAAATACTTTGAAGTTTGAACACATTTAATCATTACTTAGAAAGCAAAGGGCTCTGATCATCTTTGAGTCAAAAAGTTTGAAAGCCGGCCTACATTATCAGGCTTTAATCATGGAATGTCAAAATAAATTTGTTTCCTCCTGTTTAGGCTCTAACTCTCTTTCTTGCCTATTTTTTGCTCTAATTTATTTTCTATGCTATATTTCTTCTTTAGCTCAGACTCTATTTTAAAAAAAATTCTGCAATTTATGTCAAGCTAGTATTGGTTATATGCATGATAATAAGAATCTCGAAGATTTGCTTCAGAATTTTTTTGGTGGTGCACATAAGAACTGTCTTATTCTGGTATATTCAGGGAATGAAACTGATGGAAAACTCTATGAAAATTTTAATATGTTACATCTCACATACTATTTGAAAAAATTGTGACTGAAATTTTATACCTAAATATAGTCATTGATGCATTGACTAAATGTAAGTCCCTCCAAAGTCACTGAAAATTCTACCTGTTGATTACTTTGTAGGATCATCTTATGTTATCAGGCTTCCCATAATGAGTAGTAGACAATTGCATATGCTTATTTTTGGAAAATTCTTTGGAATGCTTCTCTCTAGTGTCCTTTGGTGATTGAACCATGACACAGCCTTTAATTCCCAGCCTGTTCTTTTTATGAAGGAATTTATAATTTGCTCTTGACTAGTGTAGCATCTTATTTAGTTTACTGGAGCTTCATACAAGAATCTTTTGCTAGTCAAATCTTTGTTATGTTGCTTTTGTTTGCCATCCAACCTTACATATGTTTCATTGTTTTAGTTGTTATAAACTTGTAAAGTTTTCATTCTTGTCATAAGTAAGAAGTGTTTGTGATCCAATTGAGATTGACCGTAAGACATAGGAGGTAGAAACCCCAGCTAAACCATTCAGTTTCTATAATTTGAAAACCAGCTGCGTTGGTTAATGTTTATATCAAAGCAATTCAAACTTATTTTGGATTTGATTGGACTGTTTGGTTGTGTTTTTAGCTTAGAATGGTACATAAAAAACCTAAGCCTAACAGAAAACTCATAAAATGACATAAACATCAGAAACAAAACAAGGTCCATATATTTTTCCCTCAATTTTCCTTTGACTAGTTTTATTGTTATTCATTACTTGCTTTCTGGTCAACAAAACCACTATATTTGAGCACAGAGTAATCATGTATAGATCCGAGAACAATTTGTTTACAGTTTACATATTTGCTTGCTCTTGATATCAGGTTGGTGACTTGGGTCTATCCAAAGTAAAATGTCAGACACTGATCTCTGGAGGTGTGAGAGGAACTCTACCATGGATGGCTCCGGAATTGCTGAATGGAAGCAGTAGCCTTGTTTCAGAGAAGGTCTATGCTTTTACTTAACCTGAAAGGTCCATGAACTTTTCTTTTGATATGTTTTCTTCATATTTTGTCACTGTTTAAACTTGTTTTTGTTTTAGGTCGATGTCTTTTCATTTGGTATTGTGATGTGGGAACTCTTAACTGGACAAGAGCCATACGCTGATTTGCACTATGGTGCTATTATAGGTAATCCACGGTTGAATTCTTGAATTCATGGTAAATGTCAAGTAAATTAGTCTTTCTAATGTATAAAACGACAATTTAGTCCATTAAATTGAATAACATTGGCTAATTTAGTCATTTAAAAAAAAAAAATAAGACCGGTATTCTAAAGGTTTTGTTTTTGTCTTGATGGCTGTAAGAGAGGATTCAAGGCAATATTTTTTATTGGTTTTGATGGATGTTTCCTAAATGGATATTTTTGCGAAGGGACTAAATTGAGTGACATTCTTCAATTTAAGACAATTTAAGAGACCAAAATTGTTTGATCCTTGCAATTTAGATGACTAAAATGGTGATTAAATTTACAATTTAACTGAGTTATTGAACAGTTTCATGTTGGTTTTCCGAATATAATTCAGGTGGTATTGTGAGCAACACTTTGCGCCCTCCAATTCCTGAATCTTGTGATCCAGAATGGAGTTTGCTGATGGAGAGATGTTGGTCCTCAGAGCCATCAGAGAGACCCACCTTCACGGACATTGCTGATGAATTGCGTTCTATGTCAATGTCAACTAAACGCCAAAATCAACAGCCACAACCCTCTTCTTTGCATACACAACTCAACAAATGATTTTTATTATGTTTGTTTTAGTTTCTTATTGAAGCAAAACAGGAGCAAAAAACGCTTCCCGGATTTGCTTTTTAATGAAGGGAGTTCTTCTTGCTTCCCAATTCATTTTTCCACAACTGTACAGCATGATGCTTTAACATCAGATTTCTCTCTGTGGTGTTTTTCATCCATTTGACTCACCAATGCATTTTGCAGTACGTATCATTGAGAGGGGAAGGTTAGGTTTGTATATGTTCATATAATATATTGGTAACCTGTGAAATCATGAGATGTTTCATTTCATAGGGGGCAAAAGATGAGAATAGAACATTTTGTTCATATTTTGATAGTAGTAACTTGTTTAACTGGATATTCTAAAATGTTTGACCATTTTCACGCATATGCATTGTTAATTAATTAACAGTAATCCATATTTTCTTATGATCCTTGTTTTTGACAGAATATTTATTTGTTCTTATCCGTGATGATAATTGTTTTTGTTCATTCATTGAACCTTCTACTAGTTTTGTTTATTTTCGTGTACCGTGCGTGGAATGGTTCCCACTTCCCACCCAATAAAAATAAACAATTAAAGCATGACACGGTTTGAAACTTTGGACTATGGTGGGTCAACTTGAAATGAAATTTAATCCTGATATATACAAAACTAAAATATTAATTAATATTGCTTCACTTCTCATCTTCTATAACTTTTCCCATTATTTTTATCCTAATATAATATGTTACTGTTGAGTATTGTCAGCGTCGAAAGCGTATATAATATAAGGGAACTAACACGAGGATATTTGCTTAGAACCTTCCACACACACACATATATATATATTGAAAATTCAAATTTGTCATACGGTTTCTTTGACTTTTCTTCCTTTCCCTCTATCACCTATAAATGCTTTCTCAATGATCAAAACCTCCATTAACTCACATCTTAAAAAACAACATGGCTGCCTATGAGGGAAGACCATTGGTGATGGAAATGGAAAGCAAACAAGATTTCGAAGAGACCAACGGGTATGGATGCGGGTGCGGATGGTTACAAATATTCACCTCGAAAGGGTGGCAACGCCGCGACGAAGAAGGTAAACATCTACTTAATGAAAATAGTGAAGGAAATAGAGGAGAAGAGACATGGATGATGGATAAGTTGAGGAAGATGAAGGAGACTTCAGAAGTGATTGCTGGTCCTAAGTGGAAAACATTTCTTAGGAAAATAAGTGGGTATGGGAAAAAACAACAAAAGAATAGGTTTCAATATGATGCACATAGTTATGCTCTTAATTTCAATAGTGGGCCTCAAAGTGAAGATGAAGAATATTTGCCTCCAAGTTTTTCTACCAGGTTTTCTAATCCTTATCCAGCTGCACGTGGCCAAAATGAAACATGATATATTTATGTAATGTTCTTGTATTTTACAAAGATTTTAATTTAATTGATTGCCTAAACTTGTTACCATGTTCATATATAATTCTATGTTTATTTGAACCGATAAACACGTAAATAAAGTAAGGATTTCAAGACACAAATTCATGGAATGATTCTATACTCTATAGCAAAAGGTTATGGATGTATTCGAAAAGTATGCGAGTGGTATCGACGATGCGTTCAAAGTCATTTATTCGTTACCTTTGCCTTAGGACACATTATTTTCACTCGTAATTCCTTATCGTGTTAGAGGCAATTGAAGTTGTCCTCTTGCAACTTGTGTATATTCCTAAAGGGGATAAATAAATATCCGGTTTATAATCCATCAATCATCCTTCACCTTCAATCAAATAAAAGAAAATTACAACTAATTAAAAATTGAGATTTTCTTTTCAAATTATATAGATAAAACAATGTAAAACCACGTTAAAAACACCTCCAACACTCTACGATATTTCGGATTGCATAATTCGAAACAGGCGTAGAGGGTGAAAAAAGAAACACATTGCAACATGAGTATGGGTACGAGAATACGACAATTTTTTAAAATAATTAAGGCACATGTACGTCAATAAAAAAAAAGTGAGTTTTTGTTATATAATATGAAATGAAAGAGCTAAATTATTCAATTCACAACAAAAATATCATAATTTTTTTTTGAGTTGGTTACAACAACAATGTCGTTGAGTAAAAAAGTGATTTTAATACATTCAAACCAAATACGTTTTTTTGTTGTTTTTGTTTGTGTTGGTTCGATTTGCAGTTTTTCTATTGGATTGATTCGGTTTTGAACACCTAGTTGTAACTATTTTTATTAGTAGTTTTTTGTTATTTTAATGAATTAATGTTGTAATTCACTTTTTGAGTGTTCAAACAAGAGCTTTGATACCAGGAAGAGTGTTGTAAATGTCAAGAAATATAAACAAGACTTTTACTATAAACATAAATTAAATATAAAACTTCCAAAAATAAAAAGATTTTTTTTAGTGAGGATCTCCTTGTAAAATTTCAATTTTGCAAGTAATGGCCGATTAAAACTTTTCATAATGAATTTAAGAAAATAGCTTATTTGACGTACGTGATCTAAAAACTTCCCTATAAGCATAATGCATACATGCCACAATCTTCTACAATGGCAAGTCACCTAACTAAACCAAGAGGAAATCCTAATATAATATAGATCAATTACTGATTATTGCAACTTTGCTTAACTTTTTTTCTATTGTTTCTTTATTCAATGTAGTTGAGATTTGATAGAATTTCCAAGTTGATGTGAGTTTGGAAATCTAGCTAGGAAGTTGGTTACAAAGTTGGTGAAATAAAAAGAAATCAACAATAAATATTCCCACTCTTTTATATAGTCAAGTCATATGAACCAAAATTGAGTAAAACAATTATCTCAGATAAACCACCTCTACCAAACATGTTATCATGCATATACCTACAGTAGTCATTTTGGTTGTTTCAACTTCCATATTTCTTCTCAATTTGAACAAAGTTCTTCTTTCTTAAACTCACTCACTCATCATGACCCAAGAATAATCATATCTACACAATGGCATCTTGCATGAAACCACAAAGCATCAATGAAGATGATTCTGTCATACTCTTTTCAACTTCTAATTCTTCCATTAGTCCTTCTTCCTCTTCTTTCCATCATTCACCACCACCAACTTCATGCAAACTTTCTATTAAAAACCTCACCTATACTTTGCACCCTTATAAAACCATTCCCTTTTCATTTCATAACCTTACTCAAAAACCACATCCTGTAAACATACTCAAATCTGTTTCTTTTGTTGCCAGAACTTCCGAAATTGTCGCAGTTGTCGGACCTAGTGGCACAGGCAAATCCACCCTTCTTAGAATAATCGCGGGGCGAATAAAAGACAAAGATTTCATTCCCAAAACTATCTCAATCAATGATCACCCTATGAGTACTCCATCTCAGTTAAGAAAAATATGTGGCTTTGTTTCACAAGAAGACAACTTGCTTCCACTTCTAACAGTGAAAGAAACTTTGTTATTTGGTGCAAAGTTTAGGCTAAAAGAAATGACACCAAAAGAAAGAGAATTAAGAGTAGAAAACTTAATGCAAGAGTTAGGACTTTTTCATGTAGCACATAGTTTTGTTGGTGATGAAGAAAATAGAGGGGTCTCTGGTGGTGAAAGAAAAAGGGTATCAATTGGTGTTGATATGATTCATAATCCACCAATTTTAGTCTTGGATGAACCAACATCAGGACTTGATAGTACCTCAGCTCTTCATGTTATTGAGCTTCTTTCTTCAATGGTTAGATCAAAGCAAAGGATAGTGATACTTTCAATTCATCAACCTAGCTATAGAATATTGCAATATATTTCTAAGTTCTTGATCCTTTCTCATGGTTCAGTAGTTCATAATGGTAGTTTGGAATCACTAGAGGAAAGAATATCTAGTTTGGGATTTCAAATTCCATTGCAACTTAATGCCCTTGAATTTTCAATGGAAATTATACAAAGTTTAGAAGATAATTCTAGTAGTTCCATCATCCACGAAAACGAAACTTCTTTTCCAAGTTCCATGTGGGCGCTAGAGGAAGAAAATATTGGAAGTGAAGTTTTCCAATCACAATATGAAAAGGAAAGTTTTGGATATCTTTGTTATGTAAACATGATGGAGATACTATTTCTGTGTTCAAGATTTTGGAAGATTATTTATAGAACAAAGCAACTTTTTTTAGCTAGAACAACGCAAGCATTGGTTGGTGGATTTGGATTAGCAAGTGTTTACATAAAAGTAAGAAAAGATGAAGACGGAATTGCAGAAAGATTAGGTCTGTTTGCATTTAGTCTCAGTTTTCTCTTGTCTTCAACAGTTGAAGCACTTCCAATATATCTTCAGGAGAGAACTGTTCTAATGAAAGAAGCATCAAGAGGAGCTTACAGAATCTCTTCTTACTTGATAGCCAACACTTTTGTTTTTCTTCCTTTTTTGTTTGCAGTATCTTTACTTTTTGCAGTTCCTGTTTATTGGATTGTTGGACTCAATCCTTCACTCAGTGCCTTCACTTTCTTCACTTTTGTTGTTTGGCTCATTGTGCTGATGGCAAGTTCTTTAGTTCTCTTTTTGAGTTCTGTGTCTCCTGATTTCATTTCAGGAAATTCACTCATATGCACAGTTCTTGGAGCCTTTTTTCTATTCTCTGGATACTTCATTCCAAAAGAGAGTATTCCAAAATATTGGCTTTTTATGTATTATGTTTCACTTTATAGGTACCCTTTAGATGCATTACTCACAAATGAGTATTGGAATGTTGGAAATGAATGTTTCTCACAAGATACACAAGGCTCTTCTTCTTCAGTGTGTTTGGTTACTGGATTTGATGTCTTGAGGAGTAGAGGAATTGAAAAGGATAATAGGTGGATGAATGTGGGGATAATGTTTGGATTCTTTGTGTTGTATCGTTTGCTTTGTTGGGTCATCCTTGCTAGAAAGGCCTCCAAGACTACAATATAACACAAACTTGTTTGAATTCTGCTCTTCTCCCAACAAGTTTTTTTTGTGCCCAACTGAAATACCGAAAATACCCCCGTGTTAGTTAAGTAACGCAGGTGTTAAAATCTGCACTGCGCAACTTTACTTTGGAATTAGCACTTGCGTGAGTTAAGTCACCTTACGTGAGTTAACTCACGCAGAGGTATTTTGGGAAGTTCAGTTGGGCGCGAGCAAAATGTGTTGGGAGAAGAGCAGAATTCACCTTGTTTCTATGTTCATAATGAAGTGGACAAATGAGGCCTTTTCTACAGAAAACCAATCACTTTCAAGTTTCTTAGGCTATTATTTGTATGATATGATATTCTAAAGATATATAGTATTCTATTTATAAAATATATATGTCTTGTCACTATGTCCTGGTAGCATCTTACGATTCGTGTTACAATCTTTCACCGAGTTATGATCATACATTTTTGTAGGATCTTATGATCCGTGCTACGATACTCCGAGTTACAATCTATTATCATCCTCCAAATCCTACTTGAGTTTGAAAATATGAAGCTAAGAAATCATTTGATAAAAATTTAATGTAGGACATTTGTGAAAGTCTAATGTAGATTATTTTTTGATAAAAGAAAAAGACTTCATTAAATCATTATTTTTTGACTTAAGTTATATTATAATTACAACTAGATTACTACAACTTCAAATCATTTAGATATTGGTTAGTCCTTAATTAATAGGAATCTCTACCATTGCACCTCAGAAACAAAGACATAGAAAGAATAAACTATAACTATAGGGAAACCATATATTTAAGTTTTCATTATTCTTTAAATAAAGCATATTGCCTTTTCCTATTTTGAATAATTTTTTTATTAGAAACTATTGATTTCAATTATCATTTCCTTTCATGCTATTGCTACATAATCTTATTTTATTTTGGTCCTATGGTTTTGTGTTTGAAGACTTGGACGATCTTGTAGTCAAAGAAGGCTTCATCTTCACTATATTTTCATCACTAACTCCCATTTTCTTTGCATAACAACCTGCTTCAAAGAACCTCTTAACTGCTTCATCCATGTAATATTTTCCTTGCTTAACACTCATGTCTTTCCCTATAGTATTTGGATAACTAGTGAAGATATTGTCTCCTTTTAGCACTGCTGCAAGTTGAATCAACTCCTGCTGAAATTCACTTAGCTTTGCATCTTCATTTGCCTCTCCCTTTCTTAACTTTATTGGGGTTGGAAGTTGTTCTGCACCAATGTACCAATATCAAGAATCAGAGCAAAACATGTTTGAAAGATATTGTTAGAAAGATTTAATTCGTCCCGCGGGCTTAGCTCACTTGGTAAGAGATAATGCATAATATATGCAGCGATTGGAATTCGAACCCCGGACACCCCACTTATTCACGTGAATTTTTGTCAATTAATTATAACTGTCAAATTATTATAAATGATTGAATTCTATCATTACCACTCCTGAAGTCAGACACATGATTGGTTATGCTATATAATTGAAGTGTAATATATTTATGGTCCTTATAATATCATATAAGTCTATCTAGTCTACAAAAAAATTCTCATAAGCTTAATCCCATACTACTTATTTAATGCTATGAGAATTGATCTTAACTGTGTTGAAGCAAAACTTTTGGAGTGTCCCGGTGTCCGACACGTGTGGTGTCTGACACCGACACGACACCGACACTTATGATTACATTAAATTATGTTATTTTCTCAAAATTTTAATGGTGTCGACATGTCTGTGTCAGTGTAATGTCAGGTGTCCGTGTATGTGTTTGTGCTTCATAGAAGTGAGCAACTAACCTGGGCAATCAGTTCTGGGCTCTATCCTTGTTTGTACAATACCTTCAAAGGTTCCAGCCCATTCATCTCTCTTGGTAAGAAATTGAGGTAAATTGAAGATCTTTTTAACCGTTGCTGCAATGGATGAGTGTTCATATTCTGATGTAGGAGTTGGTGACCCGTTTGGACCATGAACAACTGCATCAATAACAAATCACCAAAACCGTTTCAATAATTTCAATAAGGTATAGTTTTTTTTCTTTCTTTCTTTCAGATATGCATTAAGCAATATAGTGATGAGGGAGTTTGATAGTATGTGTAACAAAAATGTTTTGACCTGAAAAAATGACACCAAATAGATAGTAAATTATACGATTTCGGTATTTCTATTAATTTTTTTGTCCTTTAATCTAATCAAAACTTTTATATGTTAGAATTTCTTATATTTTGTGGGTTGCAATCAATTGTTAATTTTGGTTTTAATATAAACGAACTGATGTTGTGATCTATTTGATGATGGTTAGGCCCCAATGAAAGTGATCAATAAATAATTGACTTTTGGACACTTAATATAATTTGTGTAGAAACAAAGTGTAGGTCAGAACCTTGGGCCCATGATGGGTGGTACCTAGGGTTGCAGAGTTATAAATAGAGAGGCTAGGTTTCCTTTGCCATTACTCTGAAAATTTTGCTCATTAGTAGTTTGCCCCATTGAAAACCCTAAATCCGAAGCATATCAAAGGCAAAGGAAGACTCTTATCCCAAATCTCAACGAGTTCAAGTAATCATGTTTTTCAAGTAAATGTGTTGTAATTTCATATAATAATTTTGATCTTTGATGATTTAATTCTTACATGATATAGCCAAGAAGTTTCCTCATCAAGTAGAAAATTGTCCATAAGTTTGATCTAGGACAAAACCAACTAATGGATCATATTATTTACCATAAGAAACCAATCCAAATAATCCAAGAGACATTTGTATCGCACTGACGACAGTCTCAGCTTCGGCATATATATCTTAATTTGTACCTAAAAATATTATCATAACATACTAACATAAGTCAATAGATTCATAATTCACCTCAATTATTGCTACCCACAATTAGTCTTGCGTAACACATTTAGCAACTGATTTGCTTGTACAATATGCTGATATGCCCAAGAATACTGGCAAGATATCAATGGTCGGTTTCTTCCGGGTGCATGACAGCATTTTCACATTTTGCACTTTGACAACCGGAGATTTAAACCCAAAAAGCATATGGCCCCACTCCCACCACTGCATACATTATGAGTTATGATATAATCATATCTATTTTGTGACAACTTAAAAATACATAATCCTATAATATATTGGCATGGTGTTATGAAGTTTTTGCTTTTGTTTTTACAAAAATACCCATATATATATATATAGGGTTGTCAAAATCGTTGTTGAAAAAATGATGTTCAATTATCATTTCTCATGCATGATATAGATTTGTACATTTTTAAAGTAGTGTGAAAATTAGATGGCTATGTCACACTACTTTATAACCGTGTGAAAACTAGATTTGAGTAGGCCCTACGTGTGAAGCCAAAAGAAGTGAAATCCAATGGCAATGTTATATGAACAACCAAAAAGGTTGTCCCCACCGTCTGTTTCTACGGTATGCCATACAAATCTATGTTTTTAATATTTTTAATTACGTTGGTTTGCGTGTCAGACTTAATTGTGTCACATGAGAGCTACGCTGTGAAAAAGGTTGTAGGTTTTTGTTTGTCAATATAACACTACTCAATCCAATTTGGTTGGCTTCGCAATTACGTAGACGTGGGGAAATTGTCGAGATGTTTTTTATTTTCATGTTAACGTCTTTATAGATAGTATTATATTCTCTTCAGTTCTATTTGTTTTATACTTTCTCCGTCCTTAACTTAGACATCTATTGTCTTTTTCACATTTCTTAATAAATGTTGTCAGTGTAATTAATGTGTCTGTTTTATGTGTTAATATTACGAAATTGTCTTTTATTTGTATGTGTATTAAATTTGACTTTTCATATTTCAAGACAAAGTTAGTAGTATTAATTAGGGGTATGTTTAGGAAAAAATAATAAATACATCTAGTAATTCGAAAGGGGGTTTACATTTAAAGACAAAAATAAAGTCAAATGAGAGATTAGATATAGGGACTGAGGGAGTAGATAGTTTTATATTCTCTCTCTCATTTTATTTATAAAAGAAATTTATATTGATGTATTTAGTTAAAAAATGGATTAGATTTTATTTGAACAAACAAAAATGGATTAGATATATCAATTTTTGTTGGCTTAAATGTTTTTTATAAATATGATCGAATAAAATATTTCAAAATAATTCATTTTTTATAAATGATCTTGTAATTAAAGAAGAATGACTGTTTTTTTTTTTAGGGGGACTGCCAATATGTTAGTAGTTTGTAAAGAGAAAATTCTATAATATTCATTGTGAATGCAATCCATATGTCTTGAATAAATGACTCAACCATTTTTGTGATGGGATAAGATAAAGATTAGATACGAATACTCAAATAAAAAATAGAATTTGTGTCTATATTAAAAAAAAAAAAGAATCCCAAATAAAACCAATAAAACTATATTAAAGTGGGTATTTGATAGGCCAAATACCACTTTTGGTCCTTTTAGTTTGACAGACTTTTCAAGTTAGTCCTTTAAGTTTCGAAAGTTTCAATCAAATCTTTTTAGTTTGACAGAATTCCCAAGTTAATCCTTTAAGTTTCAAAAGTTTCAAACATGTCCTTTTAGTTCATAAACTATTTCACCGTCACCGTTTCAAATAGGTCCTTTTAGTTTGAAACTTTTGAAACTTAAAGGACCAACTTGGAAATTCTGTCAAACTAAAAGGACTTATTTGAAACTTTTGAAATTTAAAGGACTAACTTGGGAATTTTGTCAAACTAAAAAGACCTAATTGAAACTTTCGAAACTTAAAGGACTAACTTGAGAATTCTGTCAAACTAAAAGGACTAAAAGTCGTATTTAGCCTATTTTTATTTTTCCCATTTATATTTTGGTAAAATAGCGCAATTCTTCCCTTAACATGTAATATTTTCGTTCTTTATCTTTTTTTATTTAATCTTTATGTTATAAAATGTCAACATCATTATTCTTTTTTATCAATTATGAAAGAATTCATCAAACTCATAAACAACTCTAGATCTTCATCATACAAAGCTAGAAATCCAGAGTTTTTTGAAAAAAAATCCCATAAACTTAAAAAACCATAAATCCATTATCCATTATTCTTCGTAACCTTAATCAGTTTTTTTTCCACTCATCAACAAAATCACCCATAACCAAAACCTAAAAAACAATCATAACTGAATTCCAACTTGGTAACCAAACAAAAGAAACTGAAAAAAAAAATCAAAGGATTGAAAAAAGATGAAGATCTTTTATGTTGTTGGAGTGTTAGGTTTATTGATGAGAGACAAAATGAAGAAGATGAAGCTTTGATGAAATTTACTGTGTTTTGATGAAGTTTGTAATGATTTTCTGTGTTTTTAAAGAATTTTATGAAATTTTCGTTTTTTAATAAAAAAGTAATGTTGGTGACATTTTATAACATACTCCCTCCATCCCTATATCTAAGCACCCTTTTATTACAGGCAAAGGGTGCTTACGTATAGGGACGGAAGGAGTAAAAGATTAAATCAAAAAGAAAAATATATAAAGAAAGAAAGTGTTTTCTAAAATTAAATGAAGTGATACATTATGTAATTTTGCCTATATGTTTTTACTAATAATTTGAATTAGATTTACTTTGTGATGAGTTAATTTAAGATTGAATGCAAAGAGAAAGACTTACCGGTGCCCTTTTCAATCCAAGGTGAGATAGCAATAGTAGGAACCCTCACTCCCAACCTATTAAAAGTGAAGTTAAATGGTTCTGGCCCTACAATCCCATCAGGGCTTGGCACCCCACGCACAGGCGTAGCAACATGATCGTAAAACCCTCCATGCTCATCATACGTAATCAAGAATAGGGTTTCGTTCCACTGTGGGCTTGCCCTCAGGATCTCGTACACCTCCTTGACGAACATTTGTCCTTGATACACATCATGCGACGGGTGATCATCATTGGCAGGGAACAACTTAGTATCGGTGTATCGTTGCTCCACCACAACATAATTTGGTAACTTCCCTTCCTTGGCATGATGCTTAAATGTCAAGTCGTATAGGTGAAATTTAGGCACGTACTTTAGCTTCCTTAAGTTCCTATAGAACAATGTTGCTGGGATATTTTGGTAATATATTCCAAAGTCGAATCCATTATCATGTAGATTGTCGAAAATAGTTTGTTGTGGGTAGCCCTTTGCGAGCAGGGATGCCACGTTACTGGTGGCGCCGCCTGATGTTGCCGAGTGCACGTAGAGTCGATTAGGTTGGGTGGAAGCTGGCACGGAGGCAAACCACCTACGAACATATGAAAGTTACGATAATTAAGGACATTGAAATACCAAGAATTTTTCTTTTTCACGATAGTGCATCAATGATATTATGAGCATTATTTTATCAAAATAATATATTGTCAACAGATTTGTCATCATTTTTACAAAGAGTATATGTATGACAAACACGTGATTAAATAGAAAGTATAATTTGAAACAAAAAAAATAGTATAATTAACTAGCCAATTTGAAGTTTTTCCAAATCATATAACATGCAACAAAATTGCAAGCAAACTATGGCATCGTGTCATTTCAATTCTCAAATTCATTTTTTTGATAAAAGGCAAGATATACGAGTTTGATAAAGAAGTGTATTTTGTTCGTCAATCGTAAGAGTTAATAAAGCAAAAAAGGTTAACAAAGCGTTTTGCTAACATATTATAAAGTCTTTCAAGCAACCACTAATTGAATTATTATACTTCTAAAAAACTTGAATTATTATTATTTTAGTAGCAATACTTTTCCAATCTACGATATCATACCTTTTTTAACCCTATCTATTTGTAGTTTTTATTGGTTTAATTTTAATATATTTGGACTTTCTTGCAAAAGAATTCCTCCTCTATAAAATATACTAACTCCACCTCTAACCAACTTTTTAGTACCACTCATCTTTCTGGTGAACTTAGTAGTACCACTAATCTAATCTAAATAAAATTGTCGATAATTGTTCCATAAAGTCATATTTTTATATTTAATTTCTTAACTTATATTCTTAACAATTTTCTTTAAATAATTGGGATAGGTAGCTCACTTTATTGACCTAAATAAGTAAAAGTTTCAAACTTTGAATTTTGGTAAAAAATAAAGAAAAAGAAAATACTGATAGAACAATTAATGTATTAACAATTTTATTTAAAAATGTTTTCAAAAAACTTAAAGAGAAAATTTTATCTTAAACGTTGTATATTCAACGCATAAAAACATAAAAAATATCTCTTTTTTTTTATTATTTTTGAAGAAAGTATCTTTTTACACATAAAATCTATTGATTGTTTCCGTTTTTAAATCTTTATATAAAGTTCCTAAAAAAAATATGTTATGTGTGGCCGTGTGAACGTGGCAACAGTATCTTGTTTGGTTCCCTCAAAAAAAAAAACATTTTTGGTAGTCACGAGACCAGTAGTGTAATTTTTAATTTTTTCTAAAATAATAGACCAGTGTATAATTAGATTCAAATAAAAATATCTTTAATAAATTTAAGCCAGTCAAAACTAATTAACCAATAGCAACTTTTTTCCCTTTCAAAAAAAAAAAATATCAACTTTTTTCATTTAGAAAAAGAGCTTAACGTGATAGATTGACGGCTCAAAACAACTTTGCACACAAAATTAATCAAAACATTCAAAATTGTCGTGTTTGACCCACATAAATTAAAAACATTAATTAATATCGTGATTTTAAATGTTTTGATTGATCGTGTGTGAAAAGTTGTTTTGAACTATCAACTCACCACCATTAAACTCTTGAAAAATAATAATCAAATGGTTAAAATTAAAACTCTACCACCAAATAAAATGATTTAAAACTTCCTTAAAAAAATAAAATGATTTAAAACTATAGAATATGAATAGTTTTGTCGTACCTATCAAAAACAGCAAACTCTGAAACAAGTGTCTTATAAACAGCAACATGGTTTGGTTCAAATCCATTCATCACTTCCTGAGACATTTTGGTCGTATTATCCATTGAATAAGCTTGTTGAGCAAATCCATTCATTGGAGCCGGGTCAAGTGACGTGTCCTCCGACCCGAATATTTGTTCCCTTATTGCCTGAAACGAGTGACCCGGATCAGGATCCACATACTTCGCTTCGTTCTTGAAGAATATCCGTTTTGAATTCGGGTTGGATACTGATAATTGAGCTGATTCTAACCCGGTTACACCGTTTATGTTTGGGTTTAGTTTCTTCATCCAACCAAGCATGTGGTCGAATGAACGGTTTTCCATTACTAAAATGACGATGGTTTTTATTGGATTTTCAATTGCATGGGAATTGAGAAGGGAAAAAGTGAAGAAGATGAATAAGAGTTTAGAAGTAGAGTGAGTTTTTCGGGTACCCATTTTGGTATGTGTTGTTTGAGAATAATTTGACAATGTTGATGGAAGAAAAGGTGAGGTTTTATTTTGGTTTTGGGACAGTGGGGTTGTGTTATTGTGATGAATGAGAAAATGAGAGAGAGAGAGAGAGTGTGTGTGTGTGAACTGTGAAGGAAGAAATATATATAGATAGATAGATAGATCGTAGAAGGGAGAGAATGTGATTAGGTGACGTATGTTTAAGAACACAAAGTACACTTATTTGAACTCTTTAGATGACATGGCAAGCACTTCTAACTTAAAGTGTACTCCTTGGTATAGCAAGTAAACAAAAACAATTCTCATTGTTTTAAATATCAACCAATGCTTTCAGGCATTTTAACAAAGTTTAAAAATGAAAGAAAATTGTTAATAAGTGTCTCGAAACATTCTTTAAGCATATTCAAAAAAATAATAATATTCTATTGAGTAATACCTCAACTTCGTCCTTGAATTTTCAAAAATCAGTCAAATTCATCCCTGAATTTTGCGAAATATCTATTTAGTCCTCGAATTTACAAAATGCCAATTAAATCAGTCCCTCCATTAAGTTGGTCTGTTAATGGAGGTGACGTGTAACGTTAACCTCTTACAAGGCTTACCACGTCAGATGTCACGCAAACAGGGACCAAATTGACTGATTTACAGAAAATTGTCAAGGACCAAATTGATGGATTTTCAGAAAATTGCCAAGGACCAAATTGATTGATTTTCAGAAAATTGCAAAATTCCCAACGGCTCTTTCTCCTCTTTCTCATTAACGGCTCTTTCTTCCCAAATATATAAATTTGGAACCCTAATGTTGTAATTTGTCACCTAGAGTTCAAAATCCCCAAAATTTCTTCCATGAATTGATGTCAAAGTTCTTCTCGAATTCAAAAAACTTAAAACCCTAATTTTTTTGATTCAATTCGAAACACACAATACTCACAAGCAAACATCAACGAAAACATGTTATGAAGTTAAAAGTTGAAAAAATAATGCCTAAAACTAAAAGCAAAAATCACAAAAAAAACGGACACAAAAAGGGAGAAACAAACAAGAGAATGGAAAACAAAGTTGAACGGCGTTACCTTGACAAACCACGAAATCTGACTTCAAAACCGTATCTTTTCCAAGGTTGATCGCCGGTGATGATGATGATTTTGGAGAAGTGAAGAGGGTGACAGTTTAGGCAGGAAGGAGAAAGGTCATGGACTTGTTTGATGTTTCTGAGTGAAAATGTGAGGATGAAAGGCAATGGTAATAAAGGGGTATAATTGGAAACACAGGAAAAATTATACTGAAAAGTTAAAATCTCGAATTTTTACCATTTCCATCAAATGGGTCATTGTACACGTGGTTGCCTTGTTGACACGTGTACAGGACAACACAACATGCAAGAGGACACATCATCACCACTAACGGTGATTTTGGACTGAGGTACTGATTTGATAGATGTCTGTAAAATTCAAGGACTAATAGCTATTTCAAAAAATCCAGGGACGAACTTGGCTGATTTTTGAAAATTCAAGGACGAAGTCGAGGTATTACTCTACTCTATTCGTTTCAAATTATATAACGTTTTGGTCATTTTACATGTAATAAAAAAGGTAATTAATTTTGTATGAAAAAAAGATATTATGAGTTATTTGTTGAGACAAAATCCTTATTTGATGTTTTAAACATTACAAACATATTATATTTATTTAATCTTATTATCTACTAATTCGTTTTGTGAAAATTTGTTTCATGAGAACAATCTGAGAACGTTCTGGCAAATACGAAGAAAAAGAAACAGTATATCAAAAGTAAACAAGTCTGCACATCAAAGAAACATGGCGGATTATAAATTGAAAGATGGGCCATTGGAAAAGGGTTCGACTCATTTGGAAGCTAAATGTCCATTAAGAATTAAATATCTCACTCATGGATACAGAGCACGTGGCCTTGTTAAGCATGACATCACTAAAGCAAATTAAGATGACATAATCAACATTGGACAACGAGTTAACAGCTCATTACAGTTGGTTCTCTCATGCGCAAGCAAGCAACAATGCAAGCAAAGCTAGGCAAATCAGACAGGACATTCTGAGAACGTTCTGGCTATTTTTAAGAAGAAAAGAGAAATCAATTGAGACTTTGGACAGCTATCAAAAACGTGTCCAACGACTCTATTTTCTCCCTTAATCACCAAGACACTTCTCACCTATAAATACAAGTGGTTTTGAAGGTTATAAGCAAGAGTTTTGAAAGCTAATATTCTCTCAAGTGAAAAACATCACTACAAACAAAGCTCTTCGCAAAAAACCAAATTTCAAGCTCTCTCATTATATCTCTTGGATCTTCTCTTTCAAATTTGCTATTGTAAAACTCAAACAAGTGTTGAGTATTTATTTGATCTAAACAAATCTCATTATACAAAGTGTGTTGTACTTCTCAAGTCTGTTGGGCTTAATAGTTTGAGATAGAAAATTCCAACCTTTCTTTTGCTAGTGTGCAAAGAATTGTAGAAGCCTGTTGAGGTTGATAATACAGGTGCAACAGACTGATCTGGTGTGATCAAAATCTTATACTGCTAGTCAGAAGTTTCTATTAGCAAGACAACTATAGTGGATAATCTCACACGAGGTGTGGGGACTGGAAGTAGCCGGGTTTGGTGAACCAGGATAACTCTCATGTGTTATTCTTCTATCTCTCTCTTTATTTAACATTACACAACACACACACATTAACACACTTATATTAATCTCCAGAATATTATGGTCCTAATTAATCACTATCAAATTAATCTAGAGTGCTTTGTTCCTTAATCAATCATTAATATTGTTACTTTATTTTATTCAATATTAAACTGTCTCCAGGACATTCTGGTCCAAGATACAACAATTTCTTAAATATTAGACTAAAGTTTAAATTCAATATATAATATTGTTTTATTATTTTGTCTAATATTAATCATTCTCCAAAACATTCTGGTCCTTGTTAAAATAATCTTATATTTTAACTTAACATCATTTTTCTCATTCTACTTATAATCATTCTTCAGAATATTTTGTTCTAATCAATTAATTGTTATATACTCTAATCTTATTGAACTAACATACACCAAGAATATTCTTGAGTATATAAATCTAAACTTAACTTTCAGGAATAATTTTTAAAAGGGTCACAATTCAAACCCCCCTTTCTTGTGACGTTTATTGGTACTTCAATTGGCATCAGAGCCCGGGCTCTACAACTAAAACACCTAACAAGTGTTGGAGGAAAAGATTCAGGAAGAAGGCAATGTCAAAAGAAAAGTATATACCAGAAGGTCTATCATGCACAAGGCCATCATTCTTCAATTGAAATAACTATTATTTCTGGAAAGGAAAAATGGAACTATTCCTAATATCCCAAGAAGTGGATATGTGGAAAATAATCACTGATGGAAATCATATACCTATGACAACTGATGCAACCACGAAAGTAGAAACAATTACACCAGAAGCATCATGGTTAAAAGAGGATAAAGAAAAAATACTCCTAAATTCTAAAGCTCGACTTTTTCTATCATGCGCACTAAGCATGGAAGAAAGTGAAAGAGTTGACGAATGTGATATTGCAAAAAAGGTTTCAGACACTCTAAAAATGCATCATGAAGGAACTAGCCACGTAAAAGAAACAAGAATAGATATCGGTTTAAGAAAATTTGAAATCTTCGAAATGAACGAAGAAGAGAACATTGATGAAATGTACTCCAGATTCACATCTATTGTGAATGAATTAAGATCACTTGGAAAAACATATACCACTCATGATCGAATAAGAAAAATATTAAGATGTCTTCCAAGCACATGGAGACCCATGGTAACTTCAATCACCCAGGCTAAAGACTTAAACTCCTTAGCCCTTGAAGATCTCATTGGATCACTAAAAGCCCATGAGACATTACTTCAAGATGATAAACCATTAAGGAAAGGAAAGATGGTTGCTCTCAAAGCATCTCAAAGTGAACAAGAAGATGCCTCTACACAAAATGAAGAAATCAAAGAAACCAATGAAGAAGAAAATATCCAAGGAGAAGCAGAAGATGAACTAGCTCTCATCACAAAGAAGATTCAAAGAATGATGAGAAGAAGAGATCAGATAAAGAAATACTTTCCGAACAAGAAAGATAACACCAAAGGTGAAGTTGACAAAAGTCAGGTAACCTGCTTCGGATGCAACAAACTAGGGAATTACCAAAATAAATGTCCATTAAACAAAAAAGGTTAGAAGAAATCTCCCTACTCAAAATCAATGTTTACATGGGATGATCTTGAAGAACCAAAAGATGAAAACACTGAAGCCAACATGGTTCTAATGGCAAATTCAGAAAGCGAAGAGGTAATTCTTATCAACCAACCTCTAGTATATAAAGAGTTAGAAAATAAATTTGATAGTCTTCTATTTGATTCAAACTTTTTAACAAACAAATGTCACTCTTTATGAAAAGAAATTTCTGAGTTAAAGGAAGAAAAAGAGAAACTTCAAACTTTGAATAATGATCAAAAGAAAATCATTCAAAGTCTACAAGACTCTTATTTTCAAGCAACTGAAAAAATAAAAGCTTTTGGAAAAACCAAACTTCCTGAAAATTCTAAAAATATAAATATTATTCTTAAAAGAGAAGTCAAAGAACTTAGAAATGATCTTTCAATGGCAGAGTTTGACAAATCTGGTTTAGATTTTAGTCAAATATATGAAAACTGCCTTATACCACAAAGATTAAAATGTTCATTTTGTAATAAAAAAGGACACCATGAATCTTTTTGTTTTCATAAAAAGAGAAAACTAGAAGGTAACCCAGAACAGTCTATTTCAGAACATGCTCTAGAACGTTCTTCTTCGTTAAAAAGAAAAGAATGTTCATATTGCAAAAGATTAGGTCATTTGGAATTAAACAGTTTTCTCAAGATTAAACACCTTGAGATTAAGAAAATTATCCTCAAGGGACCCACATCTTCATGGGTACCTAAGGAACCACTAACTCAAAATGCAGGGATCCTCACAAGATGCAAGAACAAAGCCATGGTACTTGGACAAATTAAAGGTAAAGGTATTATTGGTAAGAAAGACTCTGCAAAAATTGAGGATGTTCAATATGTTGAAGGTTTAAAACACAATTTACTAAGCATAAGTCAGTTATGTGATAGTGGCTTCGAAGTTGTTTTCAAATCTAACATATGTATAGTAAAACACACATCCTCAGGTAAGATTTTCTTTACTGCATCTAGAAAGAAAAACCTATATGCTTTATACTTAGATGATATTCCAGCTGAAACATGTTTTATGACTCTTGAAAAAGATAAATGGATTTGGCACAAGAGAGCTAGACATATAAGTATGAAAACTATTTCAAAAATCTCTAAACTGGATCTTGTAAGAGGACTTCCAAAAATTGATTTTGAAAAAGATAGAATATACGAAGCTTGTACAAGAGGTAAACAAGTTAAAAGTAGTTTTAAAACAAATGATTTTGTTTCAACTAAAAGACCACTCGAACTACTTCACATAGATCTATTTGGTCCTGTTAGAACCGCTAGTTTAAGTGGAAAACAATATGGTTTTGTTATAGTTGATGATTTTTCCAGATATATGTGGGTTCTATTTTTAAAACATAAAGATGAAGCTTTTGAAGCATTTAAAACTTTTTGTATATTAGTTCAAAATGAAAAAGAATCAAAAATCATTTCAGTAAGAAGTAATCATGGAGGAGAATTTGAAAATGCTTTCTTTAAAAATTTCTTTGATGAAAAAGGAATCTTTCATAATTTTTCATGTGCAAGAACTCCACAACAAAATGGAGTTGTTGAAAGAAAAAATAGAACACT
>Ga0315915_1001708_pt1 | contig 26997 bp, 19 predicted proteins | sample MpolbnodulesMG_FD_207738 | JGI IMG/M metagenome (GOLD analysis project Ga0315915, IMG submission 207738) | Medicago polymorpha root nodule microbial communities from Los Angeles, California, United States - branched nodules | ecosystem: Host-associated > Plants > Roots > Nodule | place: USA...
AATCTTTATGAATAGTACTTTGATTTGGATCCTGTACACTTGAACAAATGTTTAGCATATCCAATTGATAATTTTTAATACCTTGTTATCATCAAAACTCAAGAGGTGATTTTGATAAACACTCTTTGTTCCAACACAACATACACATGCAAACATCTAAACATTTAAGCAACACAAGTCATTTTCATGTACACATTATATGATTTCTTGTCAAAAAAATCGAAATTTAAACAATCCCTAAATCAAAAAAATTTCTAATTTAAGAGAAAAAATTTAACTTATAAACATAAAAGGTTAATGGTGTTTGATTATGAAGACTGTGTAGATTTGAAGCAATGGCGGGGTGGATTGACGTTCATGCACAATTCAACGCCGGAGAACCTCAGAGGTTGAAGGTTCGGTGTCTTGGTGTAACGTTAAGAGATCTCAACGATCAACTTAATGAATTCAACCAAGGAGTCAATCCTAGAGACACAAGGAGGGTGACATACGTTCGGTATAAACGTCCAACGCTCGATGAGGGGAGAATATCGTTCACTTGGGTGGAATTAACGAACGACGAAAACGTGAAGAGCATGTTTTGAGAGCACAACATGTTCTAGTGGATCGATATGCGGGTAACGTTGCTGAGATCAACCAAAGATATAATCAACAGTCTGATTCCGCCAGAAGATCGTGACTAGGTAGGGAATGTACCTTCCAACTATAGTATTTGTAAAAATATATCTTTTATATTTTAAACGTTTTTCCCTTAAAAAAATATTTTAAACATTTTTTTATTTAGTATGTTAATTCATAATTAATTCAAAGTTTTTTTGTCTTTTTATTTTTACTTTTTGTTGATGACAAAAGGGGGTAGATAAATAGTATTACAAGCGCTGAGCCCATCAATTATTAATTTCAAAATGAGAAAAGAAAAAAAAGGAAAATAGATGCAATAGTACATGATGCAAAGTCTATATTAGGAAAAGGTTATGCCAAAATGGAATCAAATTTTATGGTATGAGCTTTAGAGTTTAGACCTCATCATGACAGCTCCATCAACACTATTTCTTACGCACAGTAAAAAGATTCAAAACATAACAGTTGGCCTTCAAATATCCAATAGTTGTTCTTCACTAAACAAACTCTTTTCAGAACAATTCATATTATTTTCAACAACCAACCCATTTCACTTCAATTTGAAAGGGTAAAGGCAAAGATAACAAGATAAACCAGATTCAAGAAACATCCAGTGAAAGAAGGGAAAGGTAAAGGTTGCACTGATGTTAAGTTTAACATGAAACCAAATTGGAAGAAGACACCTTGGTTAACTTTAACTAGACATGGGGTGGTTAGAAATATACTCAATAGCAAGATGACAAGAGTCAATTTTATCAGCTTCTTTGTCTGGGATTTCCAGCTTGAACTCCTCTTCTAGTGCCATTACAATTTCGACGTTGTCTAAGCTGTCCAAACCCAAATCCTTCTGAAAATGCACTTCTGGAGTCACCTGAGAAATCATTAAACCCATAAATATAAATTATCTGCACAGCTTACAATTTACAATGCATGATCAAATATGCAAGGTGTAAAATAGATGAGTACAAACAAATTAAAAAGATCTTTCTACAGAAGAATATTTGTATTCAAGAGTAAGAAAGTCCCAGCGTCTAGATACAAGACAGACAACGAAAATAAAAATTTAAGAGGAAAAATAAAAATAAGATCTTTGATGACTCCTGTGCTCAAAAGAATTAAAAACAATGTTTCTAAAAAACTATGACTAGCAGAAAATTCCTTAACTAAGAAGAACAGTCACTGAAGTGAGGGAGGGACATTCTCATCAAAGTTTTTCATCTGCTGTTTTTTTAAATGTATGTGAATAACCCAATTTCAACTTTTATATGTTGATACTGTGATAATGACTTGGTAGTTGATAACTATTAGGAGATGTTTGGATTAACTTATTTAAACTTATCTACTTACATAATCACTTGTGATACGTTTGGGAGAGCTTATAGAAACAGTTTATAACATGTCCATAAACTGTTTTCACCTTTATTTCCATGAGCCCTCCAGGATAACTTATACAAACAGCTTTTAGCTAATATATGAAAATAATTTGACTTTATTTTATATTTTGTTACACAAAAATAGTTTATTCATAAGCACTTATATGATAAACGCTTAATAACTGTTTATCCAAACAAGGTCTTGGCCTTCAAGCAGAGGATATTAAGTAGTAACAGTTAGCTGATACATGAAAACTCCAACTCTTTCGAATAATATGAACAGTATAGATCATAAAATGTGAAACCAAACGGTCTAACTGTCTAAGTCAATCTACTAGCCCTGCACATATTGTATTTACAGTGGAGGAGGACTCTGTTGTTCTTATCGTGCATAGTAGGTACTCTTAACAAATAATAGTAAATAAATTGTTGACTCAAACTGTAATCAACTAGTGAAGTGAACTTGAATAGATTGTAGATTGTGAAACAAACAATATATAGTCACTTGTGAAATCCGAAAACAAAGTGTCTATAAAAATATTTCAATAGATTGAGGATCCTTAAGTAAGGCATCAAGTGACCAAAATAGAGCCTTTTAAATTTACAATTGTCTTAAATCATTTGGTACTGGCAGATGCACACATTGTGATGCTGCTACAGATTTGTAATTAGGTTTCTGTTAGATTTCAAATAAATGAATCCCCTGGGAGCTATGCCAGTTTCTACATATGCTTAAAATATCTAGCTCTGACGTTTCTGATTTTGGAGGAAATCAGTCTATCAATAGCTGAGCAAGAGCTGTGGGAGAAAACTGACTGTCTGCTTAATTTGAGAAAATGTTATCCGTTCGCATTACATGTTTTCACTTTTGATTACAAAAACACAAACATTGTTTTCCCTTTGTCTCCCATTTTCAAATATATATGAAGGCAACAGAATAAAAAAATAGTTATTTTCCCGGTTTCCAATTCAAATCCTTAAAAGCAAGAAACAACTGAAAACAATGTGGTATTTTTGTAATTAAAAGTGAAACACAGGAAATAAACAAACATTCAATTGTTTTTTCTGCTTCCTACACAAAAAACAAGAAACAAGGTGAAAGCAAAGTTGTTTTTGTAATTAAATAGAAAACAAGAAGTACAAAACAAAAATGTTTTTTTCGAAACCAGGCATACCCTAATTATCTAAGTTTGGGAATTTAACACATTACATATTTTGGTTTAAACTTGTTAATATCATAATGAAACCTTCTAATATCAGTGTTGCTTCAACTTAAATAAATGGAATAATGAAAGTCTATAAGTTCAAATATTACTTTGGGAACAATGGCCGTATTGTAGATTAAATCCCCTCCCCCTCCACCCCACCCAAAGGAAAAAAAAGTAGAAAACTAGCCATAAAGGGCTATGTGCATCAGCCTCCTCCTTACGCACAATACAGAAGAGTTTGAAGTCCAAAGCTCAAACTCCATCATAGAACACCATGGCACCACCATCTTTCACAAATTGGCCATGGCGGTTGTCAAAAATCCGCCACCGTAATCCGCCATGGGTGATATTTGACAACACTGGAATTTTGACAGGATTAATCAACAGTGTTTTTTTTAACTAGTGTGTGTCTAGGAAATGGGTTATGATTGCACAATTTTATTAATTAAAACAACACTGTTTAGGAGTTTTTTTATTTGGAACTTGAAATTTTATTAATGAAAACAACACTTTGTTAAGGAGGAGAGGAGAGAGAGTTACTAAATAGTACAAGGATAAAAACAAGCCAACATCAAAGAGGAAAATCTTCCAGTCCCTAACTCCTTTGCATGTCAAATCTGGAATGCCTTTATGAAAGGAGAGTTTTTCAAATGTGGTCCTATTTTCCAATTTAAATATTTTGCACAGGACTGTATTGAATATAAACATTCAGATAAGGGGAATTCAAAAGATTTTATTCAAACTGTCAGAAATTACGCATTACTAAAATATGAGATTCCATTGCAACTTCAATATTTTGAAAAAATAAATAAAACCACAGCATTATAAGGTCCAAATATACAAGCAAAATGTATGAATAAAACTATTTTTTTCAAAATGCCATGTAGAAAACCAGTACCAGTTATTAAGGTAAGACTGCAGACATCTAACACTTCTCACACTCCACAATAATAATGCCCATTTAGAAAGAAAAAAAAAACATTGAAGACAATGGTTTATTTAGCCAAAGAGCCATGTAGTTTTTCAGCGCAATGCAGTTTTCTCTTGCACATAATATCTGTCATTAAATCTTCAAACAAATCCCCGCATAACCAAGCAGACACTTCCCACATGGTGAGTAAGGCCTTATTTGAATAAACAGCTTAATCAAGTGTTTATCATATAAGTGTTTACATTTATAACGGTGCTATAAAATATAGTCAAAATGCTATCAAGTGTTTATCATATAAGTGTTTACATTTATCACGGTGCTATAAAATATAGTCAAAATGCTATCATATAAGATATACAAGCTAATGGACATGTTATAAATTGCTTTCATAAGTTCTCTCAAACAGTCTCACATTGGCTTATGCCAGTAGATAAGCTCAAATAACTCAGTTCAAACAGGCCTCAACTCAACAAATAATCTGATCCAAACAGGCTCTAAATCTAAAACTTTTGGAGCAACCCATTCGTAAAAATCAACATAATGATTTGGAAAAACCCATTTCTAATTTTCCACACAAATTAAGACAACAAACAAACACTCTTAAGATGGTTCATGAGCTAACCTTTCAAATTTGGGCTAAATCAACAGAATAATAATTTGGGACACACATTTCACATCTCTCACACTCTTTAACATTATTACAAACACCACCCGGATAGTTATTAAGGTAAATTTCCAAACTTTAGCAAAAACCCTTTGAACAGATCAACAGATTAACGATTTGGGTCACCTATTACTCATTTTTTCACGATTCCAAATTTTGGGGGAAACCCATTTGGACAAATCAATAGAATAACAATTAAGAACACCCATTTCTCAGTTTTTTTTCTTTCTATATTACAGTAATCAAGAGTAAACATTATGCAAAAAATGAAGGGGAAAATAGGAAAAGAAGAGACCTTTGAAGGATCCACTTTGGGGAAATCTTTGATGACAGAGAGGACTCGCTCAACAACTTCTTCTTTGGTGATATGATCGTCATGTGAAGACATGGATCGAATGGAACCATTCCATGGTTGCAATTTTGGAGTGGATTGGATTGGAATACGAACATGGCGGAGTATAGCTGCTCTCAGTGCCATTTCTCTCTCTTTCTCTTTGATCTCTCTGTTTCTCTTTGTGAACGAGTGAGTGTTAGAGGAACTTGTCACACGCACTATAGAAAAAGAGCTCAAAATATTCTAGTTACACACCCAATATTCTTCTCGTTACCTCCCTCAAACACAAAATAATTAAGAATGATATATTTTTTTTTAAGAATTAACAATAATATTTCCCCTAAAAAAATTAACAATAATATTTAAAATCCTCTAAAAAAAATAACAATAAAGTACCTCTAGTCTCGTATTTAATTTTTAAAATCCATTTTATATCGTTTATTAACATTTTATTGTATATTTTTTTAAGAGAAATTTTATTGTATATGCAAGTGACCTTTTTTTTATTGATTAATACATAAAATATCTTATTTTAATGTTTTTTTGTTCTCAAAATATATTGGATTGACCTTGTTGAATATCCTTGAGACTTTCTTACCAATGAATTTCACCTCGAGATGTTCTACATAAATTCCCTACTATATATATGATTAGAGATGGTCTCTGTAACCTTAACTCGGTTGGTAGGACATCCTTATTTATTAATTTTGTTAGGTCTGCAGCAACTTAACCTAATAATTATACTCTAAAATACTGCATTAGGTTAGCAGCAAATTTAATCTAACAAATTCCATCTAAAAATGTAGCGCACCAATTTAATTTAACCTAACAATTTCCCTCTAAAATGCAGCAATCCCTAATATTTCTCCCCACTTATGAGCTTTTCATTCCTATCATGTTGCGTCATCGTTTGTATATATCTATTGTTTATGTAGACTTTTTTTTTCTTATCTCTTACTCTTTAATTTTATTAGGTTTGCAACAACTAAACCTAGAAAATTCCCTCCAAATGATCCGCATTAATTGCCAAGTGCTAACCCTAATTATGTATTTCCTTCCAACACTTCTTCAATTTGAAATTAATTTTTTTATTAGGAACCATGAACTGCATTAAATTATACTATTGATATACCCCTTGGAAAATACACAGCTCTGCAACCAAGCACACATCTTCAAAATAATTAATATATTGTATAAGATCTCTTCTATTATTAAATTCTATGATATATGCAGATATGATATGTATTTTGTTGGAAAAATATATTATTACTTTTAGTAAATATTAAAGTGTAATTATTCCTTTTAGAGTTGTACATGTAATTTATAAATTCTATTAATTGAAGTGACTTTGTTTTTCATGTTAGTAGAAATTTTAAACAATCATTACAAGTTAATTTTTTATGTTTAACTATAAAAGTAATAAATAAAATTGACCCGTGCAACAATATAATATTCTATTCTTTTTATCTTTTTTCTTTATAATTTTTTTTAAAAAAATGATAAGATAATGCCCCAATTGATTAGTTTTTCAAAACTAAAATGTAAAATTTGATAAGATTCAAGTGTCATTAAATTGTAATATTGTATCTCTAATAATCTAATTTGTGTTTATTGATCGACCCATAATCTTACGGGTGAAAGATTATTCATTGGTCTCTATTATAGTTGACAAGACTCGTGCGTCGCACGGGTCAAAAGTCTAGTTACATAATACATGTAGGGGGTCACTGAAGTTTGAACCTTGACACACCATTTATTCTCATTAAAAAAGAAAATTTATGGTCACTAGACTTTTTTCCCACGGTTTTTACATGGATTTATATACTTACGCATATAATAAAGTATGAATTCTGCTCTTCTTCCTGCACTTTTCGCTCCCATCCAGTCAAACTGACCAAAATACTCTTGCGTTAGTTACTAGCGCAAATGTTAAAAAAACATAACTTAATTTTTACTCATGCGTGACTTAAGTCACACTAGAATTAACACCTGCGTGAGTGAGGTATTGTTTTTGCATATTCACAATGTTTTTGCAAGTAAATGTTAAGCAGACAAAACATTAAATGTTAAGCTGACAGAACCACCAATGCAAACAACAAGTAAGAGATCATTAAAGAAGCTAGACATTTGTCTTGTTTCTTTGGGATCTTTTTCATCAAACTCGGCAGCAAGTATAGAAGCTTTCAAGCCTGCACTACCAAAGGCCAACAAGAGAAAAGCTTCATGGTTGCCACTAATTTTTTCGCACACTGCATTTTTTCAAAAACATTCTGAATATGCAAAAACAATACATGCGTGAGTTAACTCATGCAGGTGTTAATTTCATCATGAGTTAACTCACGCAGCGTGACTTTAGTCACGCATGTGTAAAAACTAAGTCACGTTTTTTTACATTAGTTAACTAACGTAGAAGTATTTTAGTCAATTTGACTGGGTGGGAGCGTAAAATACAGGGGAAGAGCAGAATTCATAAAGTATTTGATTGAAACTTTGATACCAGTTGATGTGAACTTAAGATGAAGGGTTCAAAGAAAAATGATATTTTCAAGATTGAATTCAATTTTTCAAGGCCTACCATAGAAACACAAATAATGAACCAAGAAAGAAATTGAAAACATACAAAAATGGATTAGACTAGATAAAGACAGAGATGTATAATCTTCACTTTTATGAAGAAGATAAGACCAAAAATGAGGACTTCCGCAAGAGATTTGAAAATCTCCTTAATAAGATCCACAATGGTTCAACCAAAAACGTTGGAGAATATTTTCTACCTCACACACAAGTATGAACTTGTAAATTATATTATCCTAAAAAAACTAGTCACTAGACAAGCTACATTTAAAGACAAGCTACATTTAAAGAGAACTAAATTGTCTTAATTACAGAAGGAGACAACTAAAAGATATAAAAGCTACATTTTAAGAATTTTATTACACTTCCATTAAGAATTCTAATTAGAAACAAACAATATATGGAATAATTTGTCTTCACTGGGTCTCCAACAAGTTTCAAACACAACAAAGTAGTAATCTTCCCATCTATCTTTGTTCGGAGTCTCTTAGTTTTCCTTAAAGGAATCACACTCTTTTATTGTCCTTGAGCTTCTTGAATGTCGTCATCAGTTTTGCTGCTTGTTGATAACATAGAAAATATATTTGCTCTTGCATTTTGTTCCATTGACATGTGTCATGAGTCAAATGATTAGATTTTTGTTATGAATGGAAACAAAAGAAATAATTCCATTATTGAATCAAGTGGTTAGCAGGGATAATGATATGACTTTGTGAGTTGAGGTGTTGTGTTTGTGATGACATGTAGTAGGATATGATTGAATGCTCTGGTGTTTGGTTAGGCTAACAAGATGGAGTTAGAATTTTCAAAACATTTATAATTTTTTTTATTTGTTCTATTTGGAGAGATAAAAACATATAAAAAGTAAAAATATAATTAATGATGGTGGAACTCACTTAGTGGTAGGACTCACCATCTATTTTTTTGTGTCTATCTATTTCTAAATGCTATCTTCCATTTATTTTTATAAATGGAGAGGATCTTTACCCAACAAGATTATATGACACATTAACTTGACTCAACTTCTTTCTTTGCTAGACACGTGGAAACGCGGGTAGCAGGATCTAGCTGCGAAATTCCACATTGTAGGTTTTTGAACCTCTTGAACATGATGTCAATGTTTGTTTATGCGAATTCGGACTAAACATAAAAGTTTTGAGTTTAAGTCTTCCTTACTCAAAACTGCTCTATGCTAATGTTAATTTTAATCATTCTTTTCACTTCTAGCTCATTGAATTTAAGCTTTGATGCCAAGATAATTCTAGGATGTAAAAAGTGAGAGACTTTGTTATAAGAAAACACACACACTTTGGTTTTACTTGAATGATGAACAAAATCCATTATGAACTCCTATTGATATGAGAAGGAAAGTTAAGAAAATTACATGCAATAAAGTAATTGTTAAGAGATTTACATACAATACACCAATACATCTCATAAAATAATATTAGGCGTCATCTCATGCAATAAGACAAGTGTATCATAGACAAGATAGTAACGTGTGACTTGAACTTGAATCATCATATATAGACACAAATATATGATTGAAGAGTCATGCTAACCGGGACCCCTCGAGGTAATGGTTAAGTATAACAAAAAAAAGAAGTTATTACTAAAAATGAAACTTTTTTTAATTTTTTTATAGATTAATTACACAATTTTCAATGCAGTAACTACTATATAATTTTCTTTTTTAGTATCTTTAACTCGTGCCCACACCGGTTAGCATTTCTCATGATAGAATCATTTATTTGTGTCTATATCACCCTGAGAAAAATTTGGTTGACAGTTCCTCTAACCTTGTATATAGGAGTATCTCGTCTAATATAGATTAATAATTGTAAGTAATAAAACATTAAAAAAAACTTATAAATAAAAAAGAAGTAAATTTAAAGTGGAATTTGTAAAAAAAATAAAATTGAAGTGGAATTGATTATTATTTAAAGTCAACCTTTAATTAGTTATTTTTTAAAGTCAACCTTTAATTAATTATTATTTCCATAAAAGAAAAGTACATTTTTACGGAATAAAAGCATATTTAATCTTGAATTATATCAGCATCACCATGTTAATAATTTCCTTGTTGAGAGTTTGTTTCCTGAATCGTAGAATAACAGAAGGCACACGATTCTGAGCCCGTAAAGTAATGGTCATCAACTGTCATCAATTTGGCTTCATTCACCCCCCGAAGCCGTCACTCACATGTTGACAATTGAATCCTATTCGATCCTTTTTTCGTCACCAACAGCGACATTCTTCAAACCCTCTCTTCTTCATTATTCTTCTCTAAACCTCTCTCCTTTTCTTTTTACTCCTAAAACTCTTTCAACTTCATACCCAATTCAACATGACAGGTATACATATACCCCTCTCTCTCTCTCTCTCTCCTTGTTTGGATGCTTATGCAGATTTCATTATTTCGTGTTTTTCTTTTTACTTCTGATTATATGTCACGCCAATATTATTCTTTTGCTAGGTTTCACTTTCAATTACATCAACATAGTTCAATACTTACCATTTACAAGGACCAAATTGCTCAGTAATTTGTTATTGGAGAACTGACTGAATGCATTTTATGTCATATTTAACTTATCAGGATCAGATTTTGGATTTACTGCATGTGAAATGGGTTAACTCTGTTTTTACCCTTCCATCATATACATAATACAACTGTTAACTGCTAATTTATGTATGATTTTACTGCTGCTGCTGTATTTGAGAATGAATTTAAGGTCCAATTTGAATTAGCTTTAAGCTCATGAGATCTTCTAAGTTAAATTATCTATGATTCTTCACTAATGAAAAATTGTGATGGATAAACTAAGTTTAACTTACTCAATTTAGAAACTTATTCCGAAATTCCAAAACTGGCTCTTTCAATCTTTAGTTTTTCTCTGTCCTGCATTTTACGTTTACTTGATGTTTCTGTGGTTACATTTAAAAACAAGACTAAACTTAATGTTGCTTTCGATTACAGATAATGAAGAACCGATGATCATAGCCGGAACAATTAATGAACTACCGTTTAACAAATACAAGCGATGGCAATGGTGGTTTCTGGTGGGACTCAGCATAATGTTTCTTATTGTGGGACAATCTGCTGCAGTTATCCTTGGAAGGTTTTACTATGATCAAGGTGGAAATAGTACATGGATGGCTACTTTAGTCCAAACTATTGCCTTCCCGGTATTGCTCATTCCGTTATTCACAATTCCGTCTTCGACTTCAGAGGCTTCAACTTCTTCTGTTCCGCCTTCCATTAAACTCATCGCTTTGATCTATTTTGTTCTTGGAATCATGATTGCTGCTGATAATATGATGTATTCTCAAGGACTTTTGTACCTCTCTGCCTCTACATATGCACTGATTTGTGCATCTCAGTTAGCTTTCAATGCAATTTTCTCGTATTTTATCAACTCTCAAAAGTTCACTGCTTTGATTATAAACTCCACTGTCATTCTCACTTTATCTTCTTCACTTCTTGCTGTCAATGAAGATTCGGACACACCTTCTGGCATCCCGAAGGGAAAATATGTCGTTGGTTTCCTTTGTACACTTGGAGCTTCTGCACTTTACTCTCTTTTGCTTTCCCTCATGCAATTGACCTTTGAGAAGGTTCTGAAAAAGGAAACATTTTCTGTTGTTTTGGAAATGCAAATCTATACTTCACTTGTTGCCACTTGTGCTTCCACGATAGGCCTATTTGCAAGTGGTGAATGGCATAGTTTGCACGGAGAAATGAAGAGTTTTCAGAAAGGAGAAGTTGCTTATGTAATGACATTGGTTTGGACAGCAATAGCATGGCAGGTTTGTTCTGTTGGTGTGGTTGGCTTGATTTTCCTAGTGTCTTCTCTCTACTCAAATGTTATCAGTACTGTTTCTTTGGCTATTACTCCTATCGCCGCTGTTATAGTTTTTCATGATAAGATGAATGGGGTGAAGATAATTTCTATGCTTATGGCTTTATGGGGTTTTGCTTCCTACATCTATCAAAATTATCTTGATGATTTAAAGGCAAGACGTGCACAAGCTGGCACTTCTAAGCCTCACAATGAATCTCCATGTTGAAATTATTAGCGAATGCAGGCTTTAGATTTTATTTTTTCTTCGGTCCCATAGAAATTATAAGCTGGTATAGATACGAGGATCTTGGCTATTCTGGCTATTGAATTGTATAATTTTTTTAATAAATGAAAAGGTTAAATGATGTCTCAGTTGAAAAATTATTTGTTGTTGTTTACAAATACTGTTCTGCCTTTTGTGTTAAATTGATATTGGTGATTATTGGAATTCTTGTTATTATATTCAATTGATTTCTTGCTTTACTTTACTTTAATTTCATTATAATAAGATTTTACATCCAATGCCAAATGGTTATAAAAGTTTGACCATAATCCGGTATCCTAATCCGTTATGTATTGATCCCAACCATCTGCTGCATCTTTTCATTTAAATGTGTTTCGTGAAGAGAAACTACCCCTCCTCAGGTATCATAATCCATTATACCAGTTAGAGCTGCAATTGTTGCAGTACTATGGATCCTGTCAAATGAGATCTTAATGTGCATCACAGTAATACTTGATTCTCGATGGGGATTTGTTACAGATTTCTTGCTAAGGAGTTAGGAAAGTTATATTTTCATTTCATTGCTCTTTGGGTGTCACCTTCAGACATATTAGATTTCTTTTATATCATGCCATGGCAGTGACTTTCATTAGACATGTTTCCTTACTTTTCTTCAATTTTTTCTACCGGTAAATGGAGCATACCCGGACTCCCGGTATATATGAACAAAAACAATTGTTAATAATTAAGTAGACAAAATTGCATATGTAGAGGAGTCGGAGATTCATGAAAATGCCAAAATGACCAATACATGTGATGATGTGAAATATAAGTTGTAACATTAGCAAAGTTAATAACTAAGCATAGAAACATTAGTGCCCAATACAACTGTTAAATGGAAAGTAAAATCCAACACATCACACAGCTGATCAGATGGATCATGGCACCACTTACAGCTGCAAATTACAAACACAAACTAGAAGAAAAACTAGTACTAATAACACACTCTCATAATTGTTTGAGTTGGCAGCTTATAAGCATCTTTATTGATCATTTCACTTCATTTGTGGTTGCTTATTTCCAAAAGCATACCACCCCATTGAAAGTCCACCGACTAATGTAACAAGAAGAATGCTAGCAACATTCACTTTTGAACATTCTCCCTAACACGAATTCAAGATATATGAGAGTTATATTTTGTTTTTACGATTTGTTTCATATTGTTGTGCCTGTTAAAGGAGATCATGATGTGCATCACAGGTTTGGGTATGTGATTAACCTCATAAAACAGTACTGCATCACAGGTTCAGGAGTGTGATTAACCTCATAAAACAGTACTTGATCATCAATTTGGAGTTTAATCTGTTGTATACTTTTATGGAAGGAGGTTAATCTGTTCATAGTTTCACTTCATTGCTCTTCACTCCTCAGGTGGCAGCTTCAGAGATGTTTAGCATCCTCCTAGCTCACGCTGTGGGAGTATTAGACATTAGTTTAATTGTTTCCTTTTTTTTTTCCCCTCCTTTTCTTTTGTAGCCAAAACAAGGTTCACCCTACCGTTATATAAGCACAAAAGCAGGTGCAAAGAATTAAGCAGACAAAACTGTAATATGAATACGAATTAAAACTTTAGCAAAGTTAATAATTAAGCACGAAAACCTTGGTACCCAATATACCTATTGTTAAATTGAAAGTAAAATCCTTACGTATCTCAGATGAAATAATGTGCTACATAGAGCCAACTTATTACAAACATAAATTCCAGGATAAACACTGGTATTAAAATCACACACACAGAGCCATACATATATTGGCCGCTTATAGCATCTTTCTTAACATGACTTCATTTGGTGGTTGCTTTTTTTCCAAAAGCATGCCACCCCATGGAAAGTCCACCGACTAATGTAACAAACACATCGATGATTGAGTTAGCTGATTGAAGATGCATCAAAATGGCCAAAAAGATAAGCATAGCTTTCTGCATACTAGTGAATGGTGCACCAACAAGATTCATTACAGCAACAGCGCAAACAAATACCATAAAACCAAACAACCCTAGCAATGATGGCCACGTGGAAAGGCGGTAATTGTGTTCTTTGTGCAGTGGCTGGACCTGGAAAATTGATAATTGGCTGCTCCATATGTTGTAGAAAATACCAAGAGAGACTACAATTGAGACTACTGAAGACGAGAGGCATTGTATGATGTCCTTACGTATGTGCTGACTGTGTTTGTAGGTATAGTCATGCTGAAACTTGGGGTCTCTTGGTACGTTTCCATAAGATCGACGGAGTGCATTGTTATCCAGCTGGGAGAACATGTTTCCTGTACTCAAGGGGGGACCTAGGCATTAGATATTGGTGTGGCTAAATATCATTTATATTGATTTCTTAACATATATCAGACACGACAGTGACATAGATATGTTCCACACTGCTTCTGAATATGAAATGTATACATAATGGGATTAATGAATTAGAATTGCTACATGAGCTTACCTGTCATTGTATATTCTGGTGCCGCATCATAACCTTGAGTGCCCATAACTCTAGTTGAAACATGTGTGTCTTCTCCTCGTGGACCATCTTTTGCCAAGCCAAAATCTGAGAGTTTTGCCTTATAATCCTGGAATATTAAGAATAAATAGCAATGAGTTAGATCCAGAGTTAAATAATTGATAAAAAAATAGAACATTAATTTAATAGAGGATTGTTTGAAGATGGATTAGTGGTACTTACGGAATCTAATAAGATATTTGTTGCTTTGATATCCCTACAGATGACTAGTTTCTTTGCACCATGTAAAAAGGCTAGACCATTTGCAACTCCAACAACATTTTTCAATCTTGTTAACCATAGTAACGATGTTGAATAATATCCTACAATATTCCCCAAAAAATACAAATTAAAGAAAGTTTAATCCTTCAAATCTATGCAAAGTAAAAGATGAAGATGCTAATATTATAACAAATAATGAAATTCTTACTTTTAAATAATTGATTCTCCAAACTTCCTCTCGGTAAATACTCAGTCTATTGTCATCACAACAAAAAGAAAATCATCAGAAACACAATTATTCGAAAGATTTTGAACTATGAAGCACAAACACATACATAAACACCAAACACAACAAAACACATATATGCCAGTAATAATTCATGAAAATTGTGTCGGTGTGTCGTGTCAGACTAAATTTCGATCAGATGGGTTGGTGCTACAAAGATTATGAATATTAAAACACAACCATAAGCAAAATAAAACCTATTAATTAATTTAAATATTATCTTCATTGTGTTTGTCAATAAATTCTCTTATAATTTTGTTGCAAATCGCTAATAATCTGCATATAATCAAAATATATATCTCACAATTTAGCTGATGGGAAGTATCAAGAAATAAACTAGTTAGTTTTCTGTCGGTTAATATCAGCAAAGCTAGTTTATTTTGTATATTAGAATAATAACACAGTTTTCAGTTAGCAGTTAGTTAGGCCTTACTTAGTTCATCACTTGCTATGAAGCACGGACTCCTCTGGGATTAGGCGTGTTGCAGTGTCCAACACGCGTCGGTGTCCGACACTTCTATGACACTCGTACGACACATGTCGGACAAGTGTCTTGAATAAGTTGTTTTCTTCTTCACTTTGACACTACTTGGACTGATGTCCGACACCTATATAACACTTATATGAGCGTGTCGAACAACTCAAACAAATATCTAGATTAATATGTAGGCAGCGGTGTCGGTGTCTTATATTTTTTATATTAGTGGTATCAACGTGTCCGTGTCAGTGTCGTGTCGGATGTCTGTGGCGGAGTCCGTGCTTCAGTGATCACTGGTACCTATATTAATTTATCAATGCATAACAGGAATTTCAGTTCATTGTGATCAATAAGAATAACGTACCAAATGATCATCACTGTAGGAAAGAAAGTCATTGAGTGATGTGAACTTCTTACAATGCAGTTCGTCAAAGGAATGCCTCGCATACCCTTCAACGAACATGGGTTCAATCACAGTCACATGTGCGCTTCTTGAAACATCATTCCCTGTTACTGGTTTGTAATTGCCAGATAATAAGCTTCCCATAACCGCCTATCAGACAAAATTGATAGTAATAAACATAAATTATTTGATCAGAGGAGCAAAGGATTAATTAGTTGGAGAAAAACAATAAGAATGGATGTGAACAAGACAACGTACCAAATCTTCGGAGGTCTTCATTTTGAGGGTCTCAATTCTGTCTTTGAAGGTCTCAAATCTCTTCATTTTGTCTTTGTCGGTCTCAAAAGCGGTTGCAACCCAAGTCATAAATTCCTTCTATTAGGAAGAAAAAAAAGTATTATTTGCCTAGAAATGTATTGTTTACCAGTAATCAGAGCAGAAGAAGAAGACGGTAGACTTAACCGAAGGTGTCTTAGTTTCTTCTACTATCCCTGCAGTGATGTTTTGCTCTACAGATTTGGTTTTACCCTGTTTCTCCATCTTGACCTTTTTAGAGATTGTATTCTCTTAGCTTGTCTTGTGTTGTGCCTTCTCAGAATAGAACTATGGAAATGAGAGGTTAATTAGTGTATGATTGATAATAGCAGAAAATTCCAAAAGCAGTACATACGCGTTAGTTTAGTTGCCGTGTTTTAACTTTCATGGTCCCCTATGCCCTAAGAACATGCATTAGAGTGAACACCCTCAGTTGCAAAAGACGACTATGAACTTTTCTAACGCGTAATTCACTTTGAAAAAAATTAAGTGCAATTTCCGTTTCAAAAGCACCATTTCTTGACACCAATCATTTACGCTTACACTTGTCTTTCACTCACCCTGCGATCAAATGGTAAGTTGTGCAAATAACAAGCAATACATGCTTTCTTAACTTGCTTTGCTTCTATGTTTTTCTATCTATTCAATCTATCTTCTTGTGACTTGACTGGGAGAGAATTTTATTTTACACAACTAGAGTTGTTATTATATATGTAGCCTGTGCATGGACTCACTTAACTTGCTTCTATGGTTTTATTGTCTTAAATTTCCAAAGGAAAGGGGCTCCGGTGGTAATCGGGAGGTTGACGGAGAGGTAAGTAAACTATTACTACTTGTTAACAATCCTTTCATTGTGGAGCAACTATAATTATTTTATATAGCTACCGTAGGAAATCTTACAAGGTTTGTCTGCACTAGTAATCATTAATTTAAAAAGTGTCCCTGATTTTTTAGCGTTAGAGAACTATTGTGAGTACTAAAAGATTATTTAAGCGTCAGAGACTATTTTGACTAACAAAGTAATCAGAAACTGTTTTGAAATTTTGATATATTGAGGGGTTATTGTAACTACTCATTACACATTTAAAGACCAAAGTGACTATTACCCTACTTTTTTTTTTTGTCATTGAGCCCTACCCTTGTAAAAAAAAATTGCAACTCATTCTTATGTTAAATCCATGTTAAATAAAAGAGGTAAAACCAAATGTGTTTCACATAGACCAATTATTACACGCCATGTGACATATTAAAAGACAAAAGTTTCAAAATTAAAATATTTTTTGGTATTTGTCTCTGAACAATATTTTTTTTTTAAATCTTCTAATGATATTATTATGTTTTATTATTATTTTGTTCATTAGTTTTATTAAGAATAATTATAAACAAATAAAAAAAATCTTTTTGAAAGAAGGATTCAGCTTTAACAGGATCACATCATCTTATTTCACTAAATATGATGTCTATGTCAATTGAGCTATGATCACAGATACTATTAAAGAAATTATTAAATTGATGAAATAAGCGGATTAAAAATAAATTTTATATTCTAAAATTTAAAATTAATAATAAAATATCTAAATATAATTATCATTGAGGAGTATAATTTTTCCTATATATTTACTTTTCAAGAGATGATAGTGTATATTTTAACATAAGATGAGAGTAGAGGATAATTTATGATTCTCTCATAGGAGGAAAGTGTAATTTACTCTAAAAATAATTTTCTAATAATAAATAACTTCTGAAATATTTAATAATAACTCAAAATTACAACATGATCCTAATTCTAAATTTACATGTTTAACGGAAGACCACTCTCATGACATATGTTTTACTTTTCCCCCCTTTTTTGTACTATTGTGGTTTCCTACTTGCCAATAAAAATAACTAACAAAACAATGACATAATTAATATCATTGGAAGATTTTAAAAAATAAATAAAGGTTTCATGGAATAATACCAGTACCAAAGTGCAACGATCAATACAAAAAAGTGATGAATGTACGGGGAATAATACCAAAACATTGGAGTATTTTAATTTTGAAAATTTTGACTTTTAGTGTGCCCCATGGCATGGAATAATTGGTCCATGTAATACACCGTTCGTTTTGTTATTTCTAACGTTGACTTAACAGAAGGACCAACCGTAAAAAATTTACAAAGCGAAGGACCAATGTCAAACAAAAAAAAAAGCAAGGACTAATGTCAAAATATGATAAAAGTGCAAGAACCAATAACATTTTAAGCCTATGATTTTTTTAAATGAAAGTACACTATACATGGAATGGTAAGTGTACATTGTTCAAGCTCAAAGGACTCGTGTGTTTTGAATGAAACAGCTTAAACACCGAAAGCATCAAACATTTACGCCCTTTCACTTAAGCTTTTGGAAGAGTTAGTTTATCATCATTACTAGTTCACACTTGCATACATGGCAGCCGTTCAAAAAAAAATAATAACTTGCATATATGGCTGTGACATTTTGGGAGATTTGATTTGTTCTTAATGAATGATGAGTTTGGAATCTTCAAGAGCATATTAGTTATGTCACTACTGAAAATAGATTAAACATAGTTTTGAATGAAATGAGAGGTTAATGAGATCGAAGGTACATTATTACATACCTCTAAATTGATATTGAAGTACAACTGCAATAGTTTGGATGTGTTTATTTCATTGAGCTGGTTATTTATTATAAGTTGATATTTCAAGTATAATTGCAATTAGGTTGTTGGCCGTGGGCTATGTAAAAACATTTCTCGGAGGGTTAATTTGGTGAGTCACCTTTGTCTTAAGTTAACCATCCACTTTTTCCATTCTATAATTGTCCCTAAATCATATATGTTACTTGATTTTATCATTTTTATTGGTCAAATATAATGTAATCTGATATACCAATGTATTACACAACTAGAGTTGTGTTATTATGTAATAAGTTATGCATGCAACTAATGAACTAGACTTATAAAGTTGGATATTAAATAATCATGATATATGGCTGTTATGGACAAGGTTGATCTAAATGGAGATAAGAGGATATCGCTGGCTGAGTTACAACAATACATGAAGGCCAACCATGAGAAGTTATCTGTGGATCTAGAGGCGGTTCTGGCATTTCTAGACGGTGATGGACTGTTGGGGTTTGATGATTTTCTGAGATTTGCGGAAGCTCAAGGGAACATGGAAGAGAAAGGGCAAGGCGTTAAAGAGGCTTTTGAAATGAATGAGACGAATGGAATTGGTTTCACCACTCCTGGAAGTTTTAGGGGAAAAGATAATTATGTGGATCCTAAGGTGAGTCTATCTGATCAGTACCAGGCATATTAATTATTAATGTAATGATCTGATTTCGAAATGTTTTTTTATTAATGCTTACAGGTTTCCTTTCCACCAAGTGACGAAAAACTTGAGACACGGGCCAAAAAGCTTGAGATCAGTATCTGTCGCATGTTTGCTGGGATGTTCAACTTGCTCTTCTATGTATGTACCAATTGCTAGCTTGATATGTTGAATAATGTATATCTCCAATGTCTTAATTATCATGAAACTGTACAATATTGATTTTATTTCTTGCTCCTCTTCAGGTAAATGGAGAAACCAACGATGTTCTTCCTGTATCCTCGAACAATTTACCAGATGCCCTAGTCGAACAAAAAACTTTCACCTTGAAGAATTTTTTTAGTAGTGTGCTTGCCATTTCGCCACACGAACATGGGTTTCTACTGACACTATTTGGTTACTTCCTCAGTTACTTCACAAAAAACTCTACCACTCCATTTGATCAGTCCCAATCTGAAATAACCACAAACAATACACCACACTCACTAGTAGGCTTCCGTGAAGCAATTTTTGGTTACTCACCAGAAATTGCGCACATCACCGCATTCATGATATGCTACCTTATAAGTTGGATTCTAGTTGTGCCACTAGCACTTAGACTGCGACTTTTTCTAATACCACTCTTGTTTTATGTACCATTCCTCTACTTCCCGGACCTGTTACGCAAGGCATCAGCCTTACGTGTTCATGTGGCTTGCGGTGGCTCATTCAACCAGCTGCCTCTTATTGCGTTTGTAACTTCAGTGGCTTTTGGCATTACCCTTGTTTTTGTCTTGGTGACATTGCTTGTTCTTTATGTCAGGTTATTCCATGGAAAAACACCAACAAGAAGTACTCAAGATGAGGTTATCCTGGATGAGGATTATTTGAATGCAGATGTCTTCGTTTAAGCATGGTGTAATTATATAGGATACTTCAAGGTTGATTTATTTGTTTTTAAATAATGATAAAAAAAAAAACGATTATGTGTGCAGTGCTACATGATGCTTGAATGCCGAGTTCTTTCACAATAGTTTTTGTCGGTAGACCCTAGATAGACGAAATGACAATGGTAATTGAAAATTCACACACATAAATAGAGAAGTTGGGGTTCGAATCCCGATTACACCTTTCGACCAAACAAATATTTCAACATGTTTATCCAATGAGCTAGAACTTGTGGAAAATAACCACTACACCATTGAGATATCTAACATATCATCAGCTAAACAAAACTTTTTTTTAGAGGATTAGCTAAACAAACCGGATGACCATATACTATTAGCTAAACAAAAAATTTTAAAAAAATTTATGCAAGAAATTGACCACAGGGACAATTTCATAGTTTGCATCAGATTCATAGTTTAGCTAAACAATAAATAAGAATGAACACAACAACAACAATAAATCATATTAATGGTCCAACTTGAGGCTCCAAGGTTAACCTTGGCATACCCTTCTTAATCCTTTGTTTACAAATTTTGAATTTTTGAAATTTTAAAATTTGAATATTTAAATTCAAATGTCATGTTTCCCTCATGTATCCATTTTGTGCGAATAGGCTTTTTCGTCCTTCAATTTGCACGCACCGGTCAACTTCATCCCCAAATTAATCCCAAGTCAATACGTCCCTGAATTCTATAATGTTCAATGCTTGATATTTCTCAACAACAACATGGGATTTTACTAATGTTATTCGGTAGCATCCTAAGTTACCTTGCAAAAAACTCTACCACTCCATTTGAATTTCAAGTTGGAAAAACCACAAACATGCCAGAGTCACTAATAAACTTAGAGGAAGCAATGCCTTCTCACCAGAAGAGGCACAAATCATCATGTTCATGATATGCTATGTTATGACTTGGATGCTGGTTTTAACACTACTACCCAGAGTGCAGATATTCCGGAGCTGGTACACACGTCTACGGCTTCAGGGTTTCACGTGGCTTGCAGCTCACTCAAGCTACCTCTGATTGGGTTTGCAACTTTAGGGGCTGTTGGACTTTCCCTTGTTTGCGGGTTAGTGACATTGCTAATAGTTTACTTGAGCTGGAGGTTCATATATAAAGAGAAACCAACCAGAGGTAAAGATATTGAGGTTAACTTGGATGATTTGTCGGCTGAATATCTCAGTTTAGACTCTTGTAAACTCCTTTTCACCAGGCATTAAACAACTAAAGTGAAGATCTCGCTTTAGTATTTTGTGCATTTGTATGTAGGAATTGAATGAAAGAATATATTTTTTCTTCCACTTGCTTCAAGTTCCCTAATTCCTTCTTCCAAATCGTCATAAAAGTTTGACCATAAAACAACTCACTAAATTTTTTAACAAGAACTTATAAGGAAAATTAAAAATAATCACATGCCTTTTTGTGTAGAGAAGCAACCCCTAATAGGGTGTAGTAATCCATTAAAATTGTTTCAACCATCCATGAATGAGTGCATCTTTTCATTGGATGAATAGATACAAAGATTTGCGGAACAATATTTCCATTAGGGAAACGCACAAAGAGATACACCACACCCTATGGAGCATGAAAAATTGTATTTACACATCATTCTGTAGAAGTTAACGCACGGGCACTGGACTTGAGTGTTTGATTGCTTGTTTCATTATAAATTCAATAAAATTGGTCACTGGATTCCTATTGGACTTGTCAAAGGAGATCTTAGTGTGCAATGTGCACCCCAAGTTCAGTAATGTGATTAATCTCGTAAAAAAAGCACTTGACCGCAATTGGGAGTTTGATGTGGATGGTATTTACTATGTAGCTTGTATATGTATGCACTCACCCGCTGCACTCATAGCAATCTCCAATATTATAATCATCCAATCATATATTTGCAAATTATTATTAAAGTTTGACTATAAGAGTAGACATAATAAATTTCTTCACAAGAAATTATAAAAGTTTTGCAATAATCTTGCTTTTTGGTGAAGAGAACTAACCCCTCAAAGTATCATAATCCATTATGTATTGTCTCAACTCAACCATGTGAATCTTTTCATTCAAATGCCTTTGGGTGAATATATACAAAGATTAATGAAAGAATGCATCAATTAGCGAAAGTCACAAAGAGGAAGACCCTTTGAAACATTTTTTTTTGAAGGAAGGAAGACCCCTTTGAAACATGAAACATTGTGTTTATGCATAATTCTGCTAATGTCGGGATCTGGACATGGGAGCCTGAGCGCTGATTTCTTGAATTTTGACAGCACACTGAGTGTTACATCAGCGGCCCCGATCCATATGAATATGAATTAAAACATTAGCGAAATTAATAATTTAGCACAGAAACTATGGTAACCAATACAACTATTACATGGAAAAGTAAAATCCAAAACAAAATATCAAACCTCAGATGGAATGAAGTACTACTTAGAGCTGCAAGTTACAAACACAAACTAGAAAAAACAGTGGTATTGAAAACACAGAGACATAAATATATGTTTATGTTGGCAACTTATTAGCATATTTATTCATATCACTTCATTTGGTTTCTCCAAAAGCATACCACCCCATGAAAAGTCCACCAACTAATGTAACAAGCACTTCGATGATTGAGTTAGCTGATTGAAGATGCATCAAAATAGCCCAGAATATTAGCATAGCTTTCTGCATACCAGTGAATGGTGCACCAACCAGAATCATTACAGCAACAGCACAAATAAACACCATAAAACCAAACAACCCAAGCAAGGACGGCCATATGGAAAGGAGGCCATCGTGTTCTTTGCGCAGCAGCGGGGCATTGATAATTGGTAACTGATTGTTCCATATGTTGTAGAAAATACCGAGAAAGACGATGGTTGAGATTACAGAAGATGAGAATCGTCGTACAATTTCCTTACGTCTGTGCTGATTGTATTTGTAGGTATAGTCGTGCTTGAACATCAGATGTCTTGGTATGTTTGTATGAGAGCAATGCAGTTTTGAAGGTTCTTTGGCCCGCCTGTCCAAACCAAAGCCAAGATCAACACAATGTTCACATGATTCATTGTTATCCAGTTGGGAGGAGTTGTTTCCTGTAATGCTCCTTTGCTTCTCTTTCTTTGCCAAAGTAAATAGGAGCCTACGCTCATGGAGGGCTGTGAAATCACTCTGCACAGCATAAAACAACCAGAGATGAATTTTGATAGTAATCACTATTAAACGAGAAACGTTAGAAAAGAAACCATAATTAAAATTATAAAAACATGTGCATATTTTATAGTAATTTCAAAATATATTGCATACTGATGACATGTTGTCATTACGTAACTTTTAAGACTTATTTTGATAATTTGATAGAGTTCTGAAGCAATATGAAGTGTCTAGGAGTGTTAAAAGCAAGAAATTTGGAAGAACTAAAGGCAACAAATCGTGTCACGATTTTCATTACCGTGACGCGATTTCATTGGCAGAGAGTGGTGTTTTTGAGCTGCTGAAATCGTGACACAATTTCTAGTAGCGCGCCACGAATTTGAAGAAAGATCTGGAAGGATTCTAGGGTTTTGAAGCAATCATGGTGCGATTTTTCACTACCGTGACGTGATTTTGGGCGCAGTCAAACTTGCCTATTTAAGCTGAAGTCAGTTCCAAACATAAGGGTTACGATTTTGGAGAGCAAAAGTGCAACTTTCAGACCTGAAGACTGCTAGAAAGGCGATTTCATCCTCCTTTACTCAGTTCATGTATGTTTTAATTATTTCATTGATTATGCTATTTGTAAACTCGATTATGAGTAGTTAAATCTCTCAGAGATTAGGTCCGAGATGAATCTGTGTAACCCTAATTGATCCATGTTGCTGTGAAACTCTATTTATTATGAATGACAATCTAGTTTTTATTCAATTCAATTGTTACTAATGCTTTTTATATCCTGATCAAATATAAATATAGTGAGAATGAATGACTACTGACCATAGCTTTCTACTTAAACCTAATTGAATTGTTCTAATAAACAGTGTTAGTCTAGGAATGGATAATCGTTTGTTAGTGATATTAGGTTAACATGTTTAAACCTTCAAAGATTGTTAGACCACCTAAGGGATTAGGGGCTATAGTTTAAGAAGAGGGTTCTAACTCAAGGGATTGATTAGGACTATTTTGTTAACTATCGTGAAACTAGAGAATCATTCATAAGAATAGGTGCAGTATACCAATTAGGGAAACATTATAGGATTCAACAGACCTGATCTCATCTCTCTCCATATTTTCTTAATCAATCTTTATTTTCTGTTACTTGATTTCATAAAATCAAACCAAATCAACTGCCTAGTGGCAAAACAAAACAACATTTATACATCCTATTTAATAACATACTAGAATTGTTGAGATTAAAAACAGTCCTTGTGGAAAAGATAATTTTTACTACTTCGATAGTTTTTGGTACACTTGCCAAATATTTATCACATACCTCTTCAAAAAAAAAATTTACATACTACTACCTCCATCCCCCTCTCAAAAACAACAACAAAAAATAAATTACTCCATCCCTTTTATAATGAATATCCTATTTGCAAAAAGAAATGTCCCACAATGGATGACCCCTTTCAATGTAAAATTAATTAATTAATTCAAATTGTACATATAATATAATAAATATTTTTTATCTATAATAAATATTATTTTTATCACTCTCAATTAAATAACTCCCGACTTCAAATTAGGTTTAATGTATTTTTAATTTTATCCAATCAATTCAAATAGACTAAATACATAAGAACAAGATAATCAACACATACAGAAAACCCATAACTCAACCACACCAAAAAAAAACATAAAAAAAAAAAAAACTCATATCTAAAATTTCTTGAAAGCACAAATCTGCTGGTGTCTTTATTTATTGTATTTTATTGTCGATGATGAACGTGGTGGTTTTTCTTTTATATTTGAGCATGAATTTAAGATTTTTTGAAAGCACATGTATGTTATCGATGCCATGGCTATTGTAATTAGGGGTGGACATAGTTCATTTCGGGATGAAAACTGAACCGAACTGAACTGAATTGTTTGCTAAATTTAAAATAACTGAACTAAACTGTTTGCATTTCGAACTGAACTGTTTCAAACCGAACTGAACTGTTCCGAACTGAACTGAACTGTATTTTTAATACCTTTGAAAAAAATATGAAAAAAACAAATGAAATTGAATTTTACTTACCGAACTGAACTGAACTGTTTCGAATCGAATTGAACTGTTTTGAACTGAACTGAACTGTTTCAGTTCAGTTTCAGAACTGTTAGTAATGGTTCAGTTTTTTTTTGGTTCAGTTCAGTTCAATTTTTGGTTTTTTTGCCCACCCCTAGTTGTTATAATAACTTTACTTCCCAATATTAATGATGAATTTTACTTTTCCCATGTCTAATTATTTAAAATTGGTTTTCATTTTGGAACCTATTACAATCGTAGAATGGAAAGGGATTTTTATGCACAAGAAAGGGATTGAGAGACCAATTTCATGTTAAACTGCAAAATTCAAATTGAAAACCAGTGGGGAAAGATCATTGAGGTTGAAGGGGTTGTTTGATGAGGTGGGTTGTTGACTTGTGTTTGATGGTGGAGAAATGAGAGAGATGATGATAGTGAGGTTGAAGACGGAGTGGGGAAAGATATAGTGTGTACAGACTATCATAAGATCAGTGATGCTCTTTAATTTGATGGTCAAAATTAACTTTTCTATGGTGGGAAACTCTTTTTCCATTTCCCATGTTAAATGCCACCGTAGGAAATATATTTTTTAACCATTGGATCAAAGAAACACCATAGTATTATCATAGTCTCTCAACATTATATTATTTTTACATTATCTTCCATCATCCTTCTCTCCATGTGTCTACTAGGGGTGTGCATGGAAACCATATCATTAAAACCAATCCATTTAAATGGTTCTAGTTTGCTAACCAAACCATTTTTCCATAAAAACTGGGATATTTTACTTCATACCCCAACACTTATACCTCTACCCCTACAAATAATAAAAATTACCAATTTTAACCTTTTCAAAATTTCAACCATTCACCCTATAAACTTTCTGAAAATTGACAACACCCATACAATTTTTCTTTATCACCACTAGAGAGATTGATGATAGACAAAATCACAATTTTTTAAGATGAAACAACAACCATGACTTTAGTGCTCAAAAAACAAGAGTAGAAATTTGTTATAAAAAATAAAATCAAAACAAACCGGTAATCTAAAGGAAGATGAGAGATTAGGATTTTAAACCAATAAAAATTCAATTCAATTTATTGTTTTCCTGTCAGCAACGATTCAAGGATTGTGATCACTTACATGGCCAATTATTGATTTTTTTGGGAGAAAAAAAAATTAGTTTTGTTTTTCTTAATTTGAATTGGGATCTTGGTGGTGACTATGGTAAAAGAAGGGGGTGATTCATGCTAAAATTTGATAATTTAAGATGATCCTTCAAAACTTGATTTACCTAATTTGATACTCATGCATTCTAATTCTAACGAGATTCTCTTGTGTTAATTTCCAAAAGCATAGTGCTATGTCATTTTGGTATTGTGTAGGGTTTCTATTGCTTAATCAATTGGTTAAACTCGGTTAGGTATTTCCAAAACTTTGATCTATGATTTTCGAAATTAATACACATATGTGATGTTTTTGTTCTTAGAATGGAGGAAATGAGTTTCAATT
>Ga0315915_1001710_pt1 | contig 26964 bp, 17 predicted proteins | sample MpolbnodulesMG_FD_207738 | JGI IMG/M metagenome (GOLD analysis project Ga0315915, IMG submission 207738) | Medicago polymorpha root nodule microbial communities from Los Angeles, California, United States - branched nodules | ecosystem: Host-associated > Plants > Roots > Nodule | place: USA...
ATTGGATGTTGTCAGACAATCGACATAAACAATAAGACGAGGCAGGTGGCCAAGCAACTTTGCTTAGCAAGAAAGCATTAGGAGGGAACAAATATGTGTAAAGCCCCATCGTGAAACATGGTCAATTTGCAAGTTTTGGGGTTTGGGTTTTTCTTTTTCTCGAAATTGGCTCATTCGTGTACACAAACTCATGATTTTGAGGAGTTTTATTGATTCCTTGAATTCAATTGAGTTTGCTCTAGAATGGGTTTGTATTCAATTCTACTAAATTTCCCTATCCGTAAAAGTAAACTCATGCGAGTGTTTGAGTCAAACTTCTACCAAGATTTGATCTCGATCTTTATTCATGCAATGCCAAAATCAAGTGCAACCCATTACACTTGTGAATTCATGCTATGCCAAAATAGGTTTGTATTCAATTCAACTCGATCTCCCTACCTGTAAAAGTAAACTCGGGTGAGTCTCTAAATCAAGTCGACAATTTGACAGTCATGCTATAATTTCTATCAGGAATTGATCTCGATCTTGATTCCTACAATGCCCAAATCGAGTGCAACCCTATGACGCTTACACTTGTTGAATGTTATGTCACACTATGCTAAAATGGGTTTGTATTCAATTCAACTCGATTTTCCTATCTGTAAAAGTAAATTCGGGTGAGTCTTCGAGTCAAGTCTACAATTTGACAACCATGTTATAACTTCTATTTGGACTTGATCTTAATCTTTATTCCTACAATGCTAAAGTCAAGTGCAACCCTATGAGTGTCGCACTCATTGATTGCTCAATTGCGGAATGCCCGTATAAATATGTTATTTGTTGCTATTGGCTTCCACAATGCATTGATTAGGGCGATATTTGATAATAATATTAAAAAATTCAATCAAATGTTTTTCCTTCTTTAGATATCCACCCTTTTCAAAAGAGAGTATTAAAAAAAACAAGGGAAATGCTAACAAGTGCCCTTAGGACATTTGTTAAGACGTTTAAAGTGGAAACATTACCTTGGAAATTGTGCATTCAATTTATTGATACAACATAAAATAACTTTTTCTACTTTAATTTCATCAATCATTTCTAATTTTGAATCCTTAACACGTGCCCTTAGGGCCCTTAGGGCACTTGCTAGCATGATCCATAAAACAAATTATTTTGTTGTAAATAGAGTTGAACTCTTTTGAAACCATGTCTTTGAAAAATTGTTTTGAAACATGGGCTAGTCATTAAACAAGTGAATATGAAATGACATAAAAAAGATATTTTAAATTAATATTTATATTTTTAGTAAAAAAAAAATAATGTTTTTTTTTCTTCCAGTAAGATACCAAGGCAAAAATTGAAAAAAAATGATAAGCTACAAGCTCAAATGCTACTTGAAGTAGCTTATCAAAAAACGCTATAAGCTAGTAAAAAGGAAAGCTATAAGCTTGGAGAAAAAAAAAATTATCAAACATGCCTATTTTTGTCATATGAGCTTACAAGCTATAAGCTAACTACTAAAAATCCAAAAATTTGTCTTGCCAAACATAATCTAGTCATTTTGAATACTAATACTTAAGTATATATTTTTATAAGGACAACATATATATAGTTGTGCATAGACAAAGACGTAGATTGTGAACAAACATGCAGAGAAGCCTTTGGGGTGAAATAGTGTCATTTAGCAAGTTTTGGTTTCTGATTTTGTGACCTCAAAATTGCTCACTAAGGTATAAACTCATGTGATTTTGAGCTGAGTTTGAATGAATCTTAAAAAACTCAATCGAGTTTTCTAAATATTTATACCTTAGTTAGCAATTTGGAGGTGGTCACAAAATTAGACCCAAAAGTTGCTAAATGGCACTATACCCGCAAGGCTTCTCAGCATGTTTGTTCCCAATCTACGTCTTTGTCTATGCACAACTATATAGTTGTTATCCTTATAGAAATATATATATTTAAATATATTTCCCTACTTAGAGACGTAAACTCAGATGAGTCTACGAGTCAAGATGTTGACATCCATGCATGACAAGCGACATAACAGTGGATTCAATGTTGAATTGTGAGAAATAAATGCAATTTATTATGGAGAGGAAAATAAAAAAGAAAATGCCATTCCAAGTAATGCGTATTTTAGAAACAATATCACAGACATTACACCAGTCTTGTGTGTATAATTTGGCGAAACAAAAATGAAGTACAAGTAAAGCAACAACGATAATTAGTGATATCCATCAAAATGCCTTTGATAGTGTAATTTATTGAAAGATACATGTTTAAGGCATTATATCATGTCAATTTCCTTTTCGTTATATAAGTTCTAGTTGGTCTTTGATAGGCAAATTTGATGAATAGTCATTGCTTCCACTAAATGGTAGAAGTAAAGAGAAAATAACAATACATGCTGTCTAATTCCGTTTTACTAAAGTGCGACTCTAATGGAAGTGTAGCCACTGAATTATATCTGATGTGTCCCTATGGACCAATTTCATAGAATTCTTTGTAGGTTATAGCTCTCTTATGACAATGATGCTCTGCATGCAGGAAACTATGGAGTTCTTTAACTTGTACCTGAACATGAGTTTTATTGATGTATCACATTATTATGCATTTATTCATGAACTACTTCAAATGAAATTTTTTATAATGCTCAATTTGGCAAGATTTTCTTCTCCATCTGATTATTTTGTCACCACATTTGTGCTTAAGTGTATTTTTGTTAAGTCAGGTTATTAATTGCATGCCATTCATATCCTAGATAGTCCAAACCTTGATTTTATTTAGGATCGGAAAGGGGAAAGGGGAGCGAAATCGTAAATTGTGGGGATCGTAACACTCGTAACATGATGCTACAGAAATAATAAAAGCCATTATATATATTCACATATTCGTATATATGCATATTACTGACCAAGCCCTATGATCGCGCAAAATATAGTGGGACCCAATTACTGATCAAACCCTTGGATTACCGAAAACTGTCCGATCTTACTGATCCAACATGCAAGTATTTGTGATCCCGCTAGGTTGTGTGTCAAACTGTGGTCAATCCCTAGGCTCTGAAGATCGTAAAATCATACGATCTTACATTAGATTGAGAATTTGACTGCTGTGTTCATATTGAAAGACTTATTACATAGTTGCCATTGGAACTGCTAATTTCGATTTATCTATGTTCATATTTGTTGACGTCTTGGGTAATTAGCTCCTATACGATGAAAGCATTTTTCTCGTAAAATGATCAGGATGAGCAATCAAGCAAATGTTCTAATCCTGTTGTTGAAAAATACCCGGCTGAAAGCAAAGAGGGCATTCTCTGATTATGGAAGAAGGCATGACTCTGAAATAAGCCCATGCATACCGAGTTTTGGCACAAAACATTGTTGTTTTGGTGTGTTATGCGCATCTTCCGTTAATGCCATTATTTATGATGAAATATATTGAGGGATTGGATTGTTGGAGATTTGAAGTTTGTGGGATAAAGAAAGGGAATTAGGGAGCAGTGTTGTCTATAGCATCTCAATTGGTCAAGAGGCTACTATTATAGTATAGGTGCATAGCAGAGCATAGTTTGGGCACTACTGAATGGTCACAGTTGAGCACTTGAACGTAGTAGTCTGGAGTGTTGGATTACAGTAGTTAGTGTTGCAGATACCCTTACGGTGCATAGACTTGGATACAAGTATCAGATACGTTTGTTGTTGTTTTTCTTTTCTTCTTGGAAATACAATTTCTTAAGGCTATGCATATAAAAGATATGAAATTCACAAAATACAATAAATATCATTGTAAGTCAGAAATTTCAAACGAAAACATACCTCTTAAACATTAGTATTGCGTATCCCGTTTACTGATGAATCAATGTGATATAAATTGCATTTGTTGCAATTAATGAGTGAGCTTTAGCATTCAACATAAATTATTGTATTAAGAGCATGTCGGGATTTATGTATTTTTTAATAAGGGTCGCTGATTATGAGCTGGCACATGTTTATGGCGTTTCTGAGTATGTTGGTGGTTCGGAGCGTATCAAACACGTCATGGGAGGCAAAATGCCGTATGGTGCATCTTAGCAAACAGATCCTTCTTGCTGCTATTATTCTTTCTCCTCTATCTCTCTTAAACATAAAAAAGCCCACATACTCCTTACATCCATGTCTAGTAGCTCTTTTAGTACCCATGATATTGCCGAAAACAACTCATGTCTATCTGTTCTGTCTTACCTTCTGCAGCAGCAACACGTTTAAAATTGTGTATTTGGTCCTCTGCTCTTCATATCTATGCGCATAATTATGTGTCTAATTTAGTCTGTTTCATGTGCTTAGTCTATTAAGTGTTAAATGGTAGTATTTGCTAGCAGGGAATTTCTTATCTTAGGATTTGTATATAGAATCTTAATGTATAAATATGTAGTCCTGTATACTTCCATTCAAACCTATTTGTGATATACACTTTCTCTTTTAGCACTAATACTAATTTATATGACCTAACAGGTCAAATTGTTCTTGTCCGAAGATTACCCGTCAAAAGTTGGCCTGAATTTACAAGACAGTCTTGAAGCAAAGGCGTCATCAATGTTGTGTTCTAGTACTAATGAATCTATCGATTTACCTCCTGGGTTCGAAAGCGGTCATTTCCCTAACCAATCGAAGGTTCAATTCTCCCACATTCCTAAGATAAAATGGGAATGCCCTCTCTCGGTAATTTTCTGCTGCTTGGTATTTACCACAACCCTTTGTTAGCAATATGTATTTCACATTGTAATTTTTTTGTTAAACTATTACGTTTCATACTCTGCTTTCTTTAACTGGTTGTTTCAGATTCTTTTGTCACTATGTTGATTACTTTACTCTTCAATACAGTTTGTGTTCAGTCCTAATTGGCTAGTTGCAGCTGGGCAAGAAAGTAGGGAGAAAGAGGTTCAGAAGCTGAGAGAAATAAGAGTGCTTGAAGCAGTTTATCCCCGACCCTCCGCCATTCCTCCTAGGTAAAATGTTGAATATTTAAGAAAGCCTTGTGTTGTTTCATTTTCTGTTGTTAGTAACATTGTTGACTTGCGTTTGGGTATGTAGCCCTTCTGTTTCGTTGGATGTAGAAGAGGAAGAATATGATGATAACAGTACTCCTCTCATCCCCATCATTCCCATCGAAGAGGAAGAGTCTATGACTAATTTGCCTAAATTAGCAGCAGCAGTGAACACTCATCCCAATGTTCAGCCACAGAATTTGCATCAACACATGTCAGCAACAACTTCCATTAGTTCAGACTGTAACTCCTCCCGTACTGTCTCCTCAGATGCTCGTCTAATGCCCTTAGCAGGGGTATCTTCTAGTTTGGAAGCTGACGCAGCTGCAGCCTCTGAAGTTGTGGCGGCCATCTTGAAGAGTAATGATCAAGGAGGCTTAATTGATATGGATCTACTCGTAAAAATTTTAAATGACCCAAAAATGATTGAGACTTTGATCAATGAGCGTGGAGTTGCAGCCACCACTGCAAGTTCGTCCTCAAATTCCATGGTTACACCCACTTCTGGATTGAAAGCTGCCGCTCCTTCAGTTCCTTTGTTTACATCTACACTCGATGTGGCAGCTTCTAGGAACTCACACACTAGTTCTGTGGGTTTTTCTGGGTTGAAGCCTGCGATTCCATCAGTTTCATCTTTCAATCCTACATCTGGTAAGCCAACAACTCTGTTTGCTCCTGCAATTCCATCGTATTCAATCGTGTCTTCTGCACATGATAAGCCAGCAACTGCGTCAGCTCCATTGTCTAGGCCAGTATCCAGTAAACCAATATCCCCCTCTGTTTTTATGTCCACACCTACACCTGAATCTCATATGCCCAGACCTGTCAACAATAATTTTCACATGTCAAGTCCAATGCCAACTGCATTACATACTCAGCCTCAGCCAGATTCATTTCTGGCATCTGGGGTGAAGCGATCTGCATCTTTCATGTTTTCTTCTAGTGAACAAAGCACAGTTCCATTACCTCCTTCTGGGAACTTGCATACTGTTTTGAACAATACACAACCCACTGCCAGTACAAAGCCTTATCAAACCAGTTCAGGTTCAGTATCTGCTGTAAAGGATGTCAACTATTATAAAAACCTCATTAGGCAACATGGTGCAGATGGACAAGATAAGCTGGACTCACAAATAGGTAGCCGTCATAGTAACTTCCAAGATATGAAACTGGCACATAACAATAATCAAGGGGAAGTCAAATACAAAAGCAAGAAACAATGCATTTACTTTAATAGTTCTAAGGGGTGCAGAAATGGTTCCGATTGCCCCTTTCAGCATGATGTTTCAGCTGAGTCGGGAGCTGGTAACTTCCTAGGGGGGCAGAGTGCTAAAAGATTTAAGTTGTGAAATTTAGGAGAGTGCATAATTCTAAGCAGCAATTTTCAATGGTAAAAACTATAAATCTTTTTTAAACCCTGTAAAGAACATGGAAACTGAGAGTAGGTTGAAACAGTACAGGGAGTGGGAGCATGAGTGCAAAAATTGCTAAGTTTTTGTGGTTGTGGTCTGGAATTGGTGGCCAGTTTTGGTATGATTGTGGGTCCTACAATTGGGTCCAAGATTTTGATACTTTTGACATGTCTGTTGGTTCCTTAAACCGACAGTTAGTGTGTTTTAGACAAATTGGTATTTTCTATTTTTGCAGTTTGGTGAGACTGTGCAGCCTGGATCTTGTGAAGTGGTGGTCCATCCATGGAGTACATTGGCCAATGGGTACTCATCCATAATTTTCATAGCACTATAAGAACAAACTATACTGAAAAAAATAAATAAAACAAGGCAAGAATTTAATTTTTTTTGAAAATTATAACCTTATACTGATAAAATAAAATAGATTAATATGGGATGAATAATTTATTGACATTGAAGTTTTTGAAAATTTGCTGCACAGAGCACATATTAGTAACAGCAAAGTACTGATACTAAGCATGTTAATGTGAAATTTAGTACTGGTTTGAGACAGTAATTAAAGTATACAACATTGAGTAAATATTCACTCTCTATTTGAGAGTGAGTCATTGGAAAAAGAGATACAAAAGAAAGATAAAAAATTGTGAGATATGATGAGTCAAGAAACAAAATATGATATATAGATTCAGAAAAGAAAGGTAAAAATGCAAACAGAAAAAAGATTAAGAAAAGTAATACTCCCTCCGTCCCTTAATACTTGACACAGTTGACTTTATTACGCATGTCAATTCAGAATTTTGAGCTTAAATATCATGAATAATATATTATAAAAAATTCTGAAAATTTGATATTTTGAAAATACTCATCGAGACAAATCTAACGACATCTTATATGATATTATTTATCTTTGTATATTAGTAGAAAAATATGGTCAAAGTAAGTTAGATCAAAATTACATATTTTCAAATGGGTCATCTATTGTGGGACGGAGGGAGTATTATACCAAAAACTGTAATGTCAGACAGTCACAGAACTAGTTTGTGACTAGAAAAACATGATAACAGAAGATTAAATTCATTAATGGAAAAATACATGGCAAATGAAAATTAACATGAGAAGTTACATTTTAGCATTTTGTTATGATTTGAATGTTAATGTCTTTCATGATAATTTGAGTTTTACTTAAAGCTGGATATATTTTTAGTAACTTTCCCCTTCAAAAATTTGATTTTTTTAAGGGAGAATAAAAAATTTGTTCTTAAGAGACTAAGGGGTGTGTTTGTTTCAACTTTAAAAAAAAAAAATTTAGGTTAAAAGAAGCTAGGGATTTTTTTAGAGATTTAAAAGAAAAATTAAAGCTATTTCTGTTTGTTGACTATCATATTATTATTTTTTTAAAGATTTGAAACTTTTACTTTTATAGAAAAAATGGATTTTGGAAAAGCTATTAGATATAGCTTTTCATTGAGGCTAATTTTTTTTTTTTTTTTTTAGTAAAATGGATTTTTTAAAAATTTGAAACAAACCCTACAAAAATAAAAAAATGATTTTTTGTTTAAAAAATGTATTTTTTTTCAAAAATATTCCAAACAAGCGGGCACTGAACATTAATCTTTTGAATGTTTTATGGACTAAAATGAATGACCACTGTAATATTACATGGTAGAATATATTAAAAATACAAAAAAGTAAGATTGTTAGTTTAAAACAATTTTGCACACACAACCAATCAAAACATTTAAAATCATCATATCAATTAATATTTTTAATTTATGTGGTAGTTTATAATGTTTTGATTGGTTGCGTGTGCAAAGTTGTTTTGGACTATCAACTCACCACCATTAAACTCAAAAAATAATACGAATATTGTGTTTATTGAAAATTGAGTGATGGTGTAAAGTTGTTTTGCAATGTTATCTAACAAGAATTCACTATATTGTCATTTAAATCTTTTTACCAAAAATAATTGTCAAATAATCAGTTATTGAATGTCGGTATAAAATTATTTTACACTTACAATGTACGCCCTCTTTTCTACTCCTGAATAATATTATAATGTCATGAATATTGGACCATATATAATAGTTTCATGAATTTAAAAAATTATATCTAAAGCAAGAGAAAGATATTTCTATTTTTTTTTTTGTGTATATTTTTTAAATTGTTTTGATGCTCTCAAATGCTTCTAAAATATGTTGACTATTGGATAATTTTCTCACTTTTTTTCCCAATTTTAAATGCGATAAATGCAATTACCAAAAGTTATTGTCATCTCTTTGTCAAAAAAAAGTTATTGTCATGTCTTAAGATATATATTTATAAGAAAGTTAAGAGGGGACCTAACTTTAATATAGGATCACAATGGTTCAACTAGATTTCATGAAGAGTTGTAGACATCAGACCATTTCCTTTGTTTATAAGTCATAATAGTCCCTCTTATCATGAACCATTCAAATGCACTGATGTCTAGTATATATTGATCTTTAGATGTTTTAGAACCTAGAAAATAAGATAAATGATATTTTAGAACTCGTCAATACACTTTTTAAAACAAAAAAAGAAATCGTCAATACACCATTTCAACCTTATTACCATAATGAAAGACGTACACTTCAAAATAAAATTTCTAACATAAAAAATGTGTAATATATAATAATCAAGCTTTTGAATCTTTTGTCGCCTTTGTTAAGGTATTATTTATGATCAATTTCGTAATTTGACGTTTACGGTTTCATTGCTAATTTAATATTTTCCAACAATAGAGAAATGTTATTCCAACAACAATTTTGCTGTCGGACAACGTAGTTTTTTATGATTATATTCTGGTGTGATTTTAAGTATATTGTTAATTTTTAGATCAAATAAATCTATTAGTAATGGCCAAAATGGTTTGCACAGAATATAGTTTAAAACAATTGTACCATTAAATTTTATAACACTGCACGTACTCTATAAGAATAATGCCCTTCCAATTCTATTTATGAATTATATGATATACAAAAACCAAAACGTAAAATGTAAAATGTCAAACTCTATGCGACTTAATATCTTGTTGCATAGAGCAAGTATGTTGTCATGTCCATTCTTTCACTCTCTCCTTAGGTTTCGCTATCTACGTAAACCATCGATAATATATAGAGCGGTGCTATGTAGCACGGCATCCTTTACCGCACGACTCACACGACAATGAATAAAATGCAATTTGTTTTGTAAAAACAAACATGTCAAAATGCCAAAGACTCCACAACAACGGCCTACAAGTACTTGTATTCATCTCTCAAAAAAAAGTACTTGTATTCATCATGATGCAAATTCTAAAACGTTATAGTAATAAAATAAGATAAGACAAATACTACCATCTTTAGTATAAAAAAAGAAGATAAATACTAGTAGTATTAAACAAGACAAAATACACTTAGTTTATTACTTGGAGATGCACCATTCACTGTCCCAAGATCCGTAATTTGTGATTTCTTTTAGGAAAAGTGCATTATTAATTAAAAGGGTTATTTTGCTTAAAAATATATATCAAGAGAGCCATATCGAATGATTTTATCTACTTATCGTGCAAACGACGACAAAATATGTCATGCACGTTAGTATTTCCCTAATATACATGACTCTTCCCATTTTATTACAAAAAAAAAAAGAATGCTAATAAAATAAATATAACATACTAGACCAAAAAAAAAAATATATAACATAAGACCTCAGGGGGTAAGGAGACGCTATTAGACGTCAAGATTAAAAAACTTTGTGAGTTAACGTTATTTGATAATAGAACTAATATAATCTTGGTTTCTAAGTTCTCATATTATAATGATAACAAGGTAAATCACATATACTTGATCAAAAATTTATCTAACCTTTATAATCATCGATTATTGCATGAGCTTGTCCATACTTTTTAATTTGAGTTTGTCCTTAAGTAAGTATTTTTTTGGTTGTAAATAGCATGTCTCATAATAATAATAATAAGTACGTCGTTGAACGAGTAATACCTCTCATGCATGCCGGCCAATATAAGTTGCTAGAAAAAGTAAGGTATTTGAACTTATATTAGCTTGATACTAATATTCAAGTAGTTCATGCACACGACGGTTTGTTCGCACGAGTTAACCAATAAGTAGATCACTCATACTATAAAATAATAGATTTTACAATAATAATACAAAAGAGTAGGATAAATATTAGATGCATCCATATTCCATACCGAAGGATTAATATTTATTTTGTAAAAAAAAGTGTTTATTCTAGCTATCAAAACACGTTTTTAAGTGATTCGGCAATGGATACCTCGTTTGAATCTGACAACCGAGAATATACTGACATAATAATTAACATGATCTTGGAGTCTTAATATTCAAATTTCTTTGAAAATAATCGTAAAATGAGTATTAACAATGACAGAGGGAGGGGTGGTCTAAGAGTCATAGCCACCCTATTCTATTTTATATGGTTAAATATGTTTTTAATTTCTACAAAATTACAAACTTTTAAGTTTAACCCCTACAAAAATTTTATTTACTTTTGGTCCTTAAGTAAGTATTTTGTAAAAAGTTTTCAAAATAGAAATTATGCTTACGAACTACAATATTATGGAGGACTAAAATTACCATTAAAATTTTATAGAGACTAAACTTAAAAAACCGTGATTTTGTAGAGACTAAAAAACATATTTAACCCTACGTTATAATACGGTTGATCAAATCTCACACGGTAATTGACCAAGAGTATATGTTCTGGTACTCGTTGAGAAACAACATGTGTGAATGTTTTCTCACATCTCGATCGACTAGTCCAGTAATGCCTTATAGTTGTTCAGGGTAGTTATGTATTCGACACTACGTCAAGACATCGAATTATTTGTCATCTTTGAATTTTGACACTTGATTCCTTGGGACTTAGATTTGCTCCTGTATACTTGCGTGACCATACTAACTCAACGGTGTTTTTCGCTCAACATAAGTCAAATATTTATGTCAAAAGTATTCACATAAAAGCACCTCTCAAGACTTCTGAATATAATCCCATCCCGGATCTTATGTTTGCTTCTCACAGGTTAAACTCATTCTTACAAAATAGAATAAAATGCTTAAACCACCACAGATTTGAAACAGAGGGATCAGTCTATATCAATACAAGTTTTAACATCCTCCTACACAACAACTCATCATTCTAACATAAATCAATGCCCAATTTCCTATCCATAAGTAACTCACAAACCTTTAAAAGCTTACATTGTGAGTTATTGTTAAAATAACTCAGCATAGACCTCGGCCATTCACAAGATTTATCACAACTATCTCGTTATATATATTGCACATCAACCATTCATATAATAACATAACCAATCACCACATGCATCCATCTATCAAGTTACATGGAGGCACGATGCTTGTGGTGGTTTTCGCAGGTAAACAATATTAGACTATATGCATATCATAGGTAACAAGGTAACGTGTCCATAATTGGTAGTGATAGAATTCACGACAGGATCCTGCCAAAAACAACAGAGTACAAATCCCATGAATGTTTTTCAAAATTACAAGCATACAGATACAGTTTTTTAATTCTTGTTAAAACAACGTATCATCAAAAAAACACATGGCTCTGCCATGATTAAATTATCAATATATCAACAGATTTTGAGCTGAACAACAATCACAGCAATCATCTCTAAATGCTACAGTTCACTCTAAAAGGAAGATTACTCCGTGTAATAATCAATTTGTTCTCTTGATTATGTGGGACCCACTGTCACTATCCACAATGTCACTAATTTCACCAACTTGAAGAGCATAAGTTGCATCTTCAAAAGGCTTCTGCATCTGGCCACGACCAAAAGGACCTAAAGCCAAGAAAGTGACCATTTTAGTTCAACTGAAAAAATATTTGTTATTAAAAAATATTGTGCATATATTTCACTCTATATGAAAGCAATGATTGTTGAATGTGTAATCAATCCTTGGGTTAGAGGGTTGCTAGCAACACATTATCTAAACACTCTTCTCAACACAGTCCCTTGTATTGATTAAAATTCAAATGGGTCTCAAATAAATTTGGTGGGACTCATCTAAATATCAATCATTGGAAGAGAGTAAGTTGAAAATAATATGTTGAGTGTATGTTACTAGCTTTTCATTTGGGAGGGTTATGTAAAATGAATTCAAGGTACAACATATCGGAGGTCTAGGAATTTGATTTCATGAAGACACTTTTATCTTCATAACCAAATTTTCAGTTTTGAGCAAATTGAAAGATCAGATGTGTAGCCTGTATTGATGGACGTTTGAATTATAGATCTTTAATTCACATTCCAAAAATATTGTATTTGCCTAAAGCTAATGCTAGCTTACATTAGACCACAGCAACATCAAGAAGTCCAACAAATATTCCATCACAACATATTGTTCAGTCATTGCAATTTATAATAATTATTAGAATTCACAATGACATGAAATGTGAATTATTTAGCTACCCTTGGTAGAAGGATGGAACTAGAATGTAATGTTCAGGATTGCAAAAATAAATTCTTCAATTTGATTATTTAGACAGTAACAAAAAACTTAAGGGATGCTTAAGAAACATTGGGGGAAAGGCAACACTCCTGCGCCTAAAATTGGTCAAATTTGTATAGAAGATCAAATTACTTTGACAAGAAATTTGTAAGTTGGTTGATAGGATGCACAAGAAATAAGCTACCATCACAATTCCAACCAAATTAAGATCCTTACGAGTTACGACAATCATAATCTTGTACCTATTCTTTATTAGGCAGAATAAAATCCAAACCATTACTTTCTAGTTAATTATAACGAACATCAATAACTCAAATGAACCAGGTTCCTCAATTCTTAATTCTTAGTTCTTTTTACACCAAGCAAAAACGAGTCCCTCAAATAACAACCACACCAATATAGTTGATTGAGGATCACGAAAAATAACAACTTGTGCAAACTATGCCACAAGTTGACAACATTTTGCACCAAATATTTTATAACCGAACAATGGCAGTGACATTATACCACTGCTTTAGCTTCTATTTCGACAACACTAAAACATCCCTCTGACACTGACACATGTGATTACGTTCAATTTTTGTTTTTTTTTTCCTTCATATCTTTTATCAGTGTCGGTGTCCATCCGTGTTGTGCTTCATAGAAACAAAACATTCCTAAGCTCCTAATTATGAAAATCTTTCTAGCAACAACCAATTTAAATTACTTTTCAGTTCTTCAATTTCACTACTAATAAAATCTCAATTAACTAAAGAAACTAACTCAACTACCCTAGGGTTAACATGATTCCCTCAAAATCCAATTCAAAAACACACTAATAGAAACAAATTTGAAGAATCTGAAATTTCCTTACCAAGATCGCCACCACGTTTAGCAGAGCTACAATCAGAATACCTCGAAGCAAGATCCTCAAACTTCGCCTTACCAGAAAGGATATCCTCTTTCATCGAAGTAAGAATAGCAACGGCACTTTCACGAGTAGTGTTCTTGATGACGTAACCTTCTGGATCTTTCCACGAAGCTTTTCTTCTAGAACCTTCGTGTTTAATCAGTATGTGTGAAGCCCTAACCTCAGCGCCGCCACGAGATGAAGACATTTTCGCTTCTTTCTTCTTCTTCTTTCGGTTTTCTTCTTCCGCCGTCGCCGACGAAATTGATGTTTTCTTTCTCTTCCGATCGGAATCTATCTTAGCCGTCACTGTGTAATGAAACCGAGTGAGTAAACTTGCGAATCTGCTTAGTATTTAGCTATTTATAGAGTCGAGCGATATCGAGATTATCTGGATCGTTCGTTTTATTTGAATCTTGCGGTTCAGGATGAATGTAGCTCATGTGATCTCAATTGTCCCCAATAACTTAGTAATAATCGATTCATTTATTTTTCCTTACAATAAATATATAAAGTGTGCATGTTTAAAAATCGGTGACACAATGACGTTAGCTCAGTTGATAGGGACGTTGCATAATTTATGCAGAGGTTAGAGTTCGAACTCGGACAACCCACTTCTCTACAATTAATTGTGTGAGCTTTAGCCATTAGACTACTAGACAAAAAAATAATAATATTGGTGACATAGTCGCTGTGACCTTAGCTCACTTGGTAAAGAATAATACATATATATGCAGGGGATGAAGTTCGAATCTCGGACATCTCACTTATTCACCTTTAAGGTGAATTTCTCTGGCCACTAGGCTAGTTGACAAAAAAAAATTGGTGACATAATGTTCAAAGAGTAATGCTAGCAACACTCTCTTTTGAACACTCTCTCTAACACTCACTCTCCAAATTGTAATGTTAACGATAATACGTGGTGTTTGCATCTTTGTCTATTTTGTAATATTAATTACGTTAGGTAGTATTTGCAACTTCGGCTACATACATAAAAAAAAATAAAAAAAATTGAACCACATATTATATACGTGAGGTGATTCAAATTCAAATGACTAAATTCTCCAGATTAATTTTTAAAATATCTCCATAAATGATAAAAGTTCTCTCATTTAAAAAGTTCAATGATAAAAGCTCTCTCCATTTAATTTAAATTAAAACATTGAACTTTAATGCTTTTATTTTTTTTTAAAAAAAACTAGTAGTAAATTGAAAATGATTACAATAGATTTATCCAAAACAAAACACAATATATTTTAAGTATTATTTAAGAAGTTTCATTTCCTTCCTTCAAAAAGAAGTTTAATTAGTATATGTACATACATGAATACATCTAATGATGTGTTATTACTCCAATTAATGAATATGACAACTTATGCGTTTACAAAGCATCATTGGAATGTATGTTTGAAAAAATATACTAATTAAATTCTTATTTACGCACATACAAATATATGAAGAATTTGTACAGATAAAATATTGAATTTTTTTTCAAGCGGTTTCATAAAATATTCAAGACAAACTTTTTTTCAAGCGGTTTCATAAATATTCAAGGAGTAGAAAACATCAAGTACTTGCTGTTGCTTTATTAAAAAACGTTAGAACTCACAAGAATATAACATGTATGAATTTGTCAAAAAATAAAATAAAAAATATAACATGTATAAAATAAACGTAATTAGTTGGCAATCTGGGTTTACAAGTTCCTCAAATGTAGTCATCATATGGCAAATTAGAAATGAAATATAAGAGCTCACAAATAAAAATTGTTTCTTCTTCGCGGGGTGAGTGGGACTCGACTTTAATCACTGTTACAATAATTACAAGTAGTATAATCATATTCGGACCGCGCAAAAACCATGTGCCTAATTCTCTTTCTGGTATTTCGAGCCGTGTAACTGATACATTTCAAGCTCTTGAACAAAGCCTATAGATACATACACTGAGCACAATGGCCACAGAATGACAGTATGAACATGAGCAACTTCCCTTAAAGGCCAATTACAATTCCCTTAAAATCGGCCAACCCTTTTTTAAAATCTCATTGATCTTTGAATCAATTTGCTTTTGGATATTTGGAGGGCAAAGCTCAGCTACATATCCATTCAATTTTGTTGCCAGGTTTGATCTCTCGAGCTCATCTTCAGGCAGGTTCCCAATTAGCTGAAGAAGGAACGTATTTTGCTTGAGTTCAAATTTCTGCATATTTAGAAACACAACATGCAATGTCAGTCAGTGATTTAACAAGATCTAGAACTGTTTTTGACAAACCTTTTCCACCTACTACAGAAAGCTGAACTTTCTGAAATCTTCAGCAATTAGACAAAAAAACGGACTCAATTTTCGCTGGTAAATAGATGGTTTTTTGCCACAATGACAAATCAATTAATTAATGTACAATTTAGGGCCAAATAAGTTAAAGCTCAGTGATAGTTGATTCTATATGTTTAGAGTGTTTCCAAAAGTAACTATTTTAACTTTTGCCAAAAGAACCAGGACACTTATTTATATTTCTAAAGGCTTTTTCTTTTTATCTTATTTAAAAAACTTTTTTTTTTTAATAATCCTCATGCTTCATATCTTATTTTAATAAAAAATGAGCAGTAGCTGAACTAGAAAATTCCTAATAGGAAGTAACAGATAGTTCCACCGTTTGAATGCACAACACAAACAAGTGGATTTATTTAGTGCTCTAAAAAGTCACAATACAAGCAAAGCATATGAATCCAAATAGAATTGCCCTTAATACCAAAAATAATGGCAGACCTACACTATAGTGAGGAAAGTGCAAGTGCACTCATCATTTTTAAAAACTCACAACTAAAATCTTTATTGACAGAAAACTAGTAGTAAAATCTACATTTTTTCATTTTACTTCCTCAGTTTATATATATATTTGAACCTACTACTGACCCACTGTTTGTATGTTCTGCCCTCACTGACTTAAGGTTTAAGTAAGGCCTATGACAAAGAATATTGGGCGATTGTATATCTACAATGCACAATGCATGTCTAAACCAAAATTGGGGGTGTATTCATATCCAATACCAATACTCAATCAACAATACTGCGGCATTCATATTTTTGGCATACTCTTATTCTTGTGTGGGCATTGATGCCCACTGTCCTCAAAATAGTGTTACTCAAATAAATTGAGAAACATACTGAAATACGACTATCACCTAATGCTTCCTCAGAATACATTCTTACTTGCAATCTAGAGCACCTCAAAACCATTACAGTGCAACATATTTTTATCCTCACCAAACAAGCTAGAGAACACATAGGACTCGGATTAGGGTGATTAGAAGTGGATAAATTTAATTGTATCTTTTTTGCATATAAATATAATATATTATTCAATATGAACTGTTGCACCTATATCTTAAAATTTGACAAAATCACAGTATTACTGTACTACATTGTATCAGTTACTTGTACTCAGATGTACGCAAACATAGGAGAAAACACTTATCTTCTACGTCAATTATACATTAAACATTGATTTGGAAAGTCAAACCTGGTGCTCAGGCTCTGCCGGGTGAAATGTTCCAAGTTGCAGAATTTGAGTAGTCACAATGCTGCTTCTTGACCTGGTTTGCTCCTGTTCTTTGCTGACAGAAGCCATTCTTGATTCTTCAGTTCCATTAACAAAAATAATAGATCTGTTGGAATGTAAGTATAGTGTAGTTCAGTACTTAGTAGCACTTGGCATGAGATTGAATATGAAGGAATATCACAAAGAACTGCAGCTGGCATCATACTCCTCCTACCTGTACTGATTACCCATGTCAGGGCCTTGGCCAAACACCTGCCTGGGATCATGGCTTGACCAAAATATATCAAGTAGTTCCCCAAAACTAATTAACCGTGGATCATACTCAACCTGAATTGTATTAGCAAACCATAATGGCAAAATCAATAAAAACATCCAAGTTCATCTCACCAAATCAGTAAACCGACAAAGTTATATTAGATTATAAGATGTAATATAGTTGATGAATTTAGTTTTTTCATGGTATAAAAGAAAACCACAACACCAGTTGAATGTAACAAAAAAATTAAATATAGTAGTCTGCTTTACATTAATTCCAGAATCAAGACCACTGCATTTTGGTGAAGCATGTTTCACTGTTACCTTTATTGGATGAATAGTTAAATAAAACCTGGCCTTTTCATGGACAAATGATTTCAAATTATTTAACAAATATCACACTCATTACCATCCAAGACGTGAACCGCCAACCATAAATTATTCCCAAAACATGCCCATTCCATGTTTTATAAAAGCCTAGGATCATACATGTCAATCCAGGTGATAAAAGACACTAGTCTAGCCATGGCCTTCTGAGATTCCTAAGAAGCATGCAAAACTTCTCCAAACATTCATAAAGGGTGCCAGCACCCTTTATGGACTTTGTCAGGACTATGGTGTTCTTTAGATATTTAATTTTGTTTCAGTGTTGAATATTGGCAACCCAAACACAATCCAAGAGCAAGAAAAACCAAACTTTCTAAAATATACCTAGGACAAAAGAGCCTATTTAGATACACTTCTCAACAAAATAGTTAGGGAAAAATTATTGAAGGATCTTGCATTGAGGAGCCTTTAAAATAATAACTTCTCACATTAAGTTTTAAATAGACTCTTCATCTCAACCTTTTCAAAATTTCTTCAGACTTGTAATTATTTTCGCAAAGGATGTGTTCGGATTGTGGATTGCCTTATGAACAACTTATTTAAAGGATCTTGGAATGACGAGTCTTTTAGAAACAACTCCTCGCATAAGTTGTAATCAGGCTCTTTACCACAACCTTTTCAAAATCTCTTCAAAGTTCAAACTTACAATCATTTTTAATAAAGATGCATTTGGATTGGCTTATGAACATCTTATTCGGTCTAACCTATTGACATAATCAACACATTTCAGCGAGCTTATAGGATCAGCTTATGACAGGTCCACAACTTGCTCTCTACTCAATACTCATCTCAACAAACTCTCAAGGATAGCTTATAAAAAATACATACTACATAAATGGAAACAGATCAATCCTAATTTCTTTATGATTATAGAAAGAACTTATACATAAACACTTATCCAATAAGCACTTAATTAAGTTATTTACTTAAGTGCACCATAAGTAAAAAAATGCACATACGCAACATAAAGAAATGTAATAATTTCGCTAAAATTGATAAAAATTAAGAGAGATTGTTGAAAACAAGAACCTGAACGGATTCAGCGTGATCACCAAAACTACGATATTCGGGATTAGGTTTAGATCCACCGGAATAACCCACCGTGGTCCTCACAACGCCAGGTAAACATCCGAACACAGCTTCGGATCTCCAGAAACTTCCGAGAGCGAATACGGCGGTTTGCAAGCGCTGTTGATCGGGTTGTTCGCGGGCGGGTTGAGCGACCCGATCCGGGAATCGGATACAGTTTGCATTGTCGAAGATGAATGCAATGAAGATTATGAATGTGGAAAAAACGTAGTAATAGTTTGTTTTCTCTGAAAGTTTCATTTTGTTTTTGGTGTTGCGTGAAGTTTTGATGTGGTTAAAAGCGGAAACTGAGATGAAGCCATTATGTCGTTTTGTAAGCTTCGAAGTCGTTTTGGTTTCTTGTAAAGTCTATTCAATTTTTTTTGTTTTTTGTTTTTGAAAAAAAATAAAAAGAAAGGAGCAAACAATCACTTTAATTCCTGACTCTGCATCTCGTTGTCAAATAGGTTCTTGATCCAGGATTAAATACAAAGAAGTCTTGACTCTGCACCTTCGTTATCACTGAAAAAAGTAATTAATATTGTATTGAAAAGTGAAATGAGTCTGTTATTTAAGACTATATTTGTTTACACATGTATCACTTATTTAGGGACGGAGAGAGTATAAATAACCAAAAAAAACTTAGCTTACTATAAGGATAGGTTAGGTGAAGTGGATTCCGCGAAGTAATCGTTAGGTTTCGTTCGATTAAAAATGAATGTCTCAGATCAAAATTTTGTGAAGCTACACTATGTAAATGGGGTAGTACTTGAGTGACATTATGGTATCAATGTCATGTGATGTTGGTCAACCACAATGTTACAAGTGACTTTCTTCTATCTCTCTTGCAAGAATTTTTTATTTTTTTTTATACACTTGTGATATTGTGATTGACCAAAGTCACGTGAAATTAACATCCTAACGTTATCTAAATGCTATCCGTAATGGGGAATCGATTTGTTTTTAAACAAAGCATAAATAGAATTTGTTAGATTACTTTTTTGCGACTAAGATTGCCTTATTGCATGAAATTGTGCCTATTACACTTGTTTATTCCTTCTACTTTCCCTCATTTTTATTTTCGTCTTTCTCGTTTCTTGCGACAAAAAAAAAACACAATTTCTTCACTCATTATAATTTTTTCATCAAACAAGCAAAAGAAAGAAGGTAATAGTATCATCATAAGAAACATTGATGATAAGAGAAACTCAAATAAGACAATCTATCACTCAGCAACATAACAAGATGAGAAGCTGCCATTTTTCCTCCAACACCCAGTAAGACAAGCTTTCATTCATCTCTAACACTAGGATTTGACATGAAATCCCCTTGTAATTAAGGTGTCTTGTTTGTAACTTATTATTAATAAAGTACATTAGATGGTTTGCAGACTTTGCATGCATATTTAAAGCATTTTCTAAAACATTAAGGGCATATATTATGTATAATATTTTAGACTTTAGTTCAAATGTATTGGCGGTGTAAAGATATTTTACACTATATATATATATATATTTTTAAAAAGGTGATATTTTTTACTATCAATTCCTCATAATTGTGTGATCGATAGAAGTATTTGACTTTTATTTTAACCACCTTTAAAATAAAACTCATGATTTATGATGATTGACTAACAATGCATAAAAATTAAACTCATAATTAAAATTTTCAGAATGTTTACTTTGTAAACATCTTCACTTGCATATATCCTTTGGAGTTTAATTATTACACTTTGACTTGCCATTCATTGTGATCCTACTCTGATTAAGGGATAAGTCTCTCCAATTTCTCAAGAGAATACATGGTTCACATCTAAAAAACAAAATTCAAAAGACACCCAAGTCTATTTATTTTTAATATAAAAGACGCATGAGGGCATGAACAGACTATGTGTTGCATCTTGGTTGCAGAACCACCAACAGGGTAGAATCGGCTCATGCCTTAGTAAAGAAATATTTGGACAATAGTGTGAGTGATTTGGGTACTTGTTGGGAGAAAATACATGACATGTTGGTGCTTCAGTTCACTGCGATACGAACATCATTTGGTCATAGCGTTACCGTATTGGAACATAGATTCAAAGATGTCACTTTGTACTCTGGGTTAGGTGGTCATGTGTCTAGATATGCATTGGACAACATTGCTTTGGAAGAGTCACATTGTAGGGAAACATTGTGTATGGACAAGAAAATTTGTGGTTGTGTTCAAAGGACATCGTATGGGCTACCATGTGCATGCCAAATTGCTACTAAAATCCTTGAAGACAAGTCAATTTTATTGGATGAGATACACCATCATTGGCATAGGTTATGTATGGGCTAAGAAAGTAATGAAGATGGTTTTTCTGTCGAGGATGAGTGGAATGGTATTCAAGAACATCTCAAGAAAGTCCATTACCAAATGAAGCTTGAAATTAAAGAGATTTTGCGGCAGTTGGCATTTCCTGACACCACCATGTTGTCTCCACCACCACGAAAAGTACCAACCAAGGGTGCCAAGAAAAAAGTGGATATTGCAAGTTCTAGAGCAAAAATTACATCGACTAGTCGAATCCCTTCTTCGTGGGAGGTTGTTGATTTCCATAATCCGGATAGTCAACCATCACTGTCAACAACAACTTCATCATTTTCTAAAAAAAGATGTGCTCGTCTTGGTAAACCATCACGTTCCCCACTTCCACCACCTACTTGATATCAAATTCTATTCCGGTTCCAAAGCCTACTCCGCTTCCAACGTCTAATCCAGTTTTTGATTATATGCCAAAGTTCATGGTTCCATTTATTGAAAAAGTGGTTGATGTTATAGGTGATGGACATTGTGGATTTCAGGCTATAGCCGAGTTCATGGGATTGACCGAAGAAAGTCGTATCATGATTCGTAGACATCTTATTAAAGAGTTGAAAGATCATAGAGATGATTATGTGAGAGTATACATGGGTGAGAATCGTTATAACTACATTTTAAATGACTTGCATCGTCCCACAAATATGAATGGTTGTGCACATGTTGATAAGTGGTTGACTTTTCCGGACATGAGACACATTGTTGCTAATTATTACAAAAGATGTGTAGTCTTGTTGACAACTCTTGGAAAATCGGAATCTTTTTTCCCACTAAGAGGGCCACCACCGCCGGTTAAGCAAAAAACTCTCATCATGTGCCTTGGCTTAATTTCGAATCATTTTGTGCTTATTTTTTGAAGGATGGTTGTCCACTACCTCCATCATCTATGGAGTGACACAATCACAAGAATGAAGAGGCATTAACTTGGGAAGATGAGTACTTGAATCAACATGATTTGTTCCGAAAGCTCATGATTATTGAAGAGGGAAACAAACCGCCGCAACCAAAAAATGAGTCAAACAAAGCGGAACCTTTTTTGTTGGACACTTCCGAAAAAGCAAAGCAACAATTTGAAGTAATTGCGGAAGATGAGGAAGATTCTATTTCACTTGATCTTCCCCAATCACTTGGTCTTTAATGAGTGATTGTTTTGTCGTTGTTAGTCCTTTTTTTGGTAGAAATTACATCGACGTATATTTTGGGGTCGAAATTGTAACGTCAATTTTTTGTGGCCAATATATAACTAACATTATGTAATTTATATAAATATATGATAATGTGAGTTTTATATGGTGAAACTATTGCATACTTATTTCTTCCTTATTAATGTTTACGCATTTATGTTTACGCATTTTATATACATTTTATTGATTATTACATTTCAATTAATTTCATTCTAATGTATGATTTTATTTCATATACACATCACTTATTTGGTCAGATGCCATGCATAGACCTGAGAGAAGATAGAGATGAATACGCATGGAAAACAGTAAGCTATATGCCTCGGCTTATTCGCGACGATAGCGACGTTGGATTATGTTTCGGAATATGGTGGAAGATAATATATTATATATGTATGTTCGTTCCATATACAACTACGTAGAATGTAAGTAGGGATTCAATTTAACGATATGTAATGAGTTGTAATGTTTTGTTTAATTATGGACACTATTTAACGTTTTGATGAATTTCAAACATTCGTGTAATTTGAACCCCTTGTCAGTTTGACTTAATTATGGACAACTGTAAAAGATAATGTATTTTTCTTGTTTCTGCCTGAGTATAAATGTTGTAACAGTTATATTGCCTTTGGAAATGCCATGGTTTAAATACAAGTAAAAACTGACCGAAAAATGGCTAGGTTGAATTATGCAGAATCCACTGTTTGCATAATTGATTTCCTCGGCAGTTAATTGCCGATGGAACCGGCGGCAGTTAACTGCCGAATGGCATTTTCGTCTTTTATATGTGTGTTTCAACCTTATGAAATGTGTGAACATCAATTTTCCCCCTCAATACACCCATGCATCACCTATCGGCAAACAAAAGACCAAAAAGTGATTCGTCAATCATGGTAAGAATCTCTCAACGAACTCGGTGTGATTTTCATCCATTTATCTTCAAACCCTTAATATAAAAGAACTTGTGCACTAGAAGAAAAAAAAACACGTTTTGACCACGTTTTGTTGACCTCAATCAAAGGCTGACTTGAGCAAGTGAGTATTTATAGAAACACCTCATATCAAATTCAAAAGATATCGCAATATTTTGTTTGTCTAAACAAAATTTCTCGATCCCAAATTATAAGTCACTTAAAAAAGAAAAAAAAAATCAAAAACAACCATAAGTCTACACCTTAACATGCAATCTAATGGAAATGGGAATCATTCATAAAAAAGACATGGAGGACCCAACTTGTTTCTGTTGAATATTTGGATTTATTTTAATTAATTATTAAAATATAAATGTATTATATAGTATTAAATATTTAATGTTATTGTACTTGGTATTTATATTGGGCTTATTATGAACGGACCGTGATGGGTTGGACCGTTCTTATTAGTCGGCCCATTTGAGAGGTCCTTGCCTCCACTGATGAGTATATAAGCTAACTATCCCATTAGGTTAGCCATACTGAAAACTGAAAGAACGCTCAATCAGTAAGGCGGCAGAAGAGCTCTCAAAACCTAATTCTCTCAAGTCACCACAAGTTTCCATGGATTCTTCTTCGACCATTCAAGGTACACAATTATGATGTCAATTAATACTGTTTAATAACATGCTATATTTCATATCTGTAAAATTGGTCATCAATTAAAACGCTTCAATTGGTATCAGAGCCTAATAGATATGTTATATGGCTGCTTGAATAATCGTAACCGATTAATAAAAATTCAATTGAACATTATTGTTGTTGCCATGTATACTTTAGCGATTACATGCCATATATGAACAATATGAAATAAGTATGATTCCTTTTACATATGCATGAAATCAATACACGAATTCTCTGTTCTAACAACTCTTAAAATTCCTTATATTCAAGGTTGCCAAATAGGTTTTGTTTTCTTGATTGATTTTTTTTCCTTCTACATGTCATTAATTAAATATCAAAATCTTCCGATTCATGTTTCAATAAATTTCTAAAATTATTCCGATTTGAATATTTCTTTTGTATTCAATAATCAATGTTTCAAATCGGAAGTGTTTTGTTGATTGCTTGCCGCCGTAACTTTTTTTTTTTATTTTCTGCCAATTTGCTGCACCCTATAGAGAGACCCAAACGAGTCATTGGCGGGTTGGTTCGACCCGTTTTTCAGTTTCATTAAGTTTCCCAGACGCGTAAACCCGTCAAGCGCGTGTGTAACACTCGCGCGTTATATCTAATACACAATACTAGGCACGTATCCATGTTTTACCTCTTGTACACACCCGTGCAAGTAACTTGTCTATTCACGCACAAACAAACAACAATAGTGCTCGTGCTTTAGTTGAATTGTTTTATGTAGGCCTGTTATAATGATAATAATTAGAATACATTCAGGTCTTCTCTCTGCTTGATATAAACTTATAAAATTCTCTTAAGCATAGATATTGTCAATTTGTACAATTGTAACTTTGCTTATCGCAGGTGCAGTTGTGCGAATTATGTATGTTAATTGCGTAAATAAAATTTATTATGTAGCAATTAATTTATTTATATTAATGGTAACTATATCCTATCGATATATTATTATTAATATAAATTACAAGTAAATAATTATCACTGTTTGAAAAAAAAATAAAAATTATACCATACTTTTATTTAGTAGTAATTGTGATCTATATTATATTAGTAGTAATTGTACCCTATCGGTATATTATTATGAATGTAATTTTGTTAATGATACAATAACTTTATGCTTATACTTATCATTTTCAAATATCCTATCGATATTGGGATTGATAATATAAGTTTTCTTATTATTGTATTTATTTTAAGATCATAATATGAAAGAGTTTTATTAAAGGACAAGTTTGACTGCGTATATGTGGAATCATTCTATTTATAATTTTTAATGATTCCTTATTCTTTCATGACAGTCTCTTTTCCTAGCTCCGTGAAAACTCTCAACGGGACTAACTACGAGGATTGGAAAGATTCGTTGGATCTTTACTTATCCATCAATGACCTTGATTTAGCTTTAAGAACTGATAAGCCTGCTGCTCTTACCAATGAGTCCACTGAAGATCAGAAAACCTTCCATAAAGAATGGGAAAAATCTAATAGGAAGTCACTTAAGGTCATCACATACACTAAGGAGAAATCTATTAGGCAAAGCATTCCTGAAAGTGACAATGCTAAAGATTACTTGAAAGCTATTGGTGAAAAATTCACTCGTTTTGACAAGGCTAAGAAAGGCGAGTATCTCTCATTGTTTGCTAAGAAAGGCTAAGAAAGGCGAGAGCACATCATGAAGTTGATGAACTATTACAACAAGCTTAAGGATCTTAAGGTTGAGATTGGGGAAGACACTTTGATCTGGAGAGTCCTTGAATCCTTGCCCTCTTAGTTTGATGTCATGAGAACTTCATATAATACTCAAAAGGCAGAATGGACAGTTGATGAAATGATTACTATCATCACTCAAGAGGAGGAATCTTTTAAGAAGGCAAAATCTCAGAGTGTTCATTTTGCTGCTTCTTCTTCGAAGCATCCGGCTGCTTCTTCCACTGGTACAAAAGGTTTTAAGGGAAGCTATCACAAAGGAAAACATCACTCTCATGATAAGAAAAGAGGAAATGATGTGGAACATTTGGAACCTAAAAAGAAATCTTTTAAGTATAAGGGAGAGTGAAAGTACTGCAAGAAATTTGGTCATAAGGTTGATGATTGCTACTTCTTGAAGAGGAAACTTGAAAAAGAAGGTACACTCCTAGCTTTAGCTCTATTTGAATCCAATATAGTAGATGTACCTTTAGATACTTGGTGGTTAGACTCAGGTGCAACTATTCATGTTGTGAATTCTTTGCAGGGGTTCGCACGCCTGAGGAAACCAAGTGATGCTGAGGCAAAGGTCATTGTGGGAGATGGAGCTGGAGTACCTGTTTTAGAAATAGGAGTTGTTTCCTTGTTTTTACCTTCTGGACACACTTTAATTTTAAAGGATGCAGTTTATGTACCTTCCATGAGAAGGAATTTGATTTCTGTTTCTGCATTGGATAAATTTGGCTACACTTTTAATTTTGGTAATGGAAAATTGGTTGTTTCTTTTAAATCTACTCCCGTATGTTCTGGAATTTTGCGTAATGGATTATATATGTTGAATATGGATGAATTCTCTGTTAACACCGTTACTGGATCTAAACGTAGTATGAAAGATGAAAATTCATCAATGTTATGGCATAAACGTTTAGGGCATATTTCTAGGCCTCGTATTGAAAGGTTAATTAAAGACAATATCCTTCCTAATTTCAATTTCTCTGATTTTGAAACTTGTGTCGATTGCCTAAAAGGAAAGTTAACTGCAAAATCTAGG
>Ga0315915_1001711_pt1 | contig 26964 bp, 11 predicted proteins | sample MpolbnodulesMG_FD_207738 | JGI IMG/M metagenome (GOLD analysis project Ga0315915, IMG submission 207738) | Medicago polymorpha root nodule microbial communities from Los Angeles, California, United States - branched nodules | ecosystem: Host-associated > Plants > Roots > Nodule | place: USA...
CTTTGATATCTTACTTTGTTGAACACTTAACCTTCTTGTACTATGTCCCTTGCCTTAGGATAGGGGAACATTCAATTAGAGTTTTGTTGCGTTTAAGTTGGGGAGAAAGGGAACATTCAATTGGATTGTAATTATTGATACAAGGAATGTTCCTCTATAGGCTTTTTGATTTCAATTTCCCCACATATGACATTTCTTTTGTAGCCCGGCCAAGTTATAACCCTAGAAAGACCTTTTGATCCATGCTTCTATGCTTTTTGAGATGATATTTGGATGGACACATAACTTAATCAAAATGTTAGCATGATTGTTGGGTGTGTTCATTACCTTCGCTTATTGTTATTATTGTATTTTATCTACTTTTAAAGAAGTGTGTTAGGTGTGGTTCATAGATAGTCATGTTTGTGACTTGAACTGTTTGAGAAAAATTTTGTACTTAGGACTTGTTTCACATTCATAGTTTGTGCTTAAATTAGTGGATGACTTCATGCTTGCCCGCGCATTTACATTTGAATCACCACTTGACAAGTTTTTAAATGTTTGAGGTGCTTGACACTGTGCTGAAAACCTTGTCCAAAGCCTTGTAAGTTTTCTGTTGATTCTTTTGTTTGAGGACAAACAAAGAGCTAAGTTGGGGAGTGTTTGATAAGTGCTCAAAAGTAACATATTTTGTGTTAATCTAGGCATTTTAGTGACTTGTTATGCAAGTTATCTAAGGAAAAACTACCAAATTGTGTTCTTTTACCATTTATGCTTTACATGCCTGATTCCCTCCCTTTTATGCAGGAAATGACAAGCAAGGGACAAGAAAGAAGCTGATGAACTAAAGTCAGTACGCTTAAGCGTTAAGCGTCCTCAACACGCTTAAGCATACACAATGTCGAGAGCAACTTCATGAAGGTGCTCTCGACATTGTGTATGCTTAAGCGTGTTGAGGACACTTAAGACTTACTTTAGTTCATCAGCTTCTTTCGTGTCCCTTGCTTGTCATTTTTTGCATAAAGGGAGAGAATCAGGTATGTAAAGCATAAATATTAAAAGAACACAATTTGATAGCTTTTCCTTAGATAACTTGCATAACAAGTATCTAAAATGCCTAGATTAACACATAAAATATATTACTTTTGAGCACTTATCAGTTACTCCTGTGCTTGAATTTGTTGCCATCTTAGTTCAACCTGGCTCTCGATACCATTTGGCATTTGTTGACAGTTAAAACACCTTGTACATAAATATGGATATAATTAAACAGAGCATTTAATGCAACACTGTTTATATTCTCTTGTAATTCCATTTTATCACGAATGTTTCTATCACATTCTTTATGCTTTGTTGTTGTTTGAAACTCTTGTAATTCCACTTGCTAATTAGTAAATTATTACAACTGTGATCCAATTACTCTAGACCCTTCAGCATGAGTTGTCTATTTCCTTAATAATTAATCTTTGCTAAAATAGTTCCGATAGGTTCTGTTTTTATTTGAAATATATTTTGCATTGGCCAAATTTTAATTTTAATTTTTCTGCAACTTCCTTATCCAAATTAGAGGCATGTAGGATGCATGTAGAGGAATATACAAGAGAGGCTACTGAAGAACTCATTCCTCCTGTTGGTAGTGTTTGGGAAAGATAATTTAATAACTGTGAAGCACCGACACAGACTGGAACACGACACTGACACAACAACACCATTAACAATTTGAGAAATGAAATAATTGAATGAGGCAATCACATGTGTTGGTGCCGTGTTGGCGTCGTACACCAAACACAGCTTCATTATAAAGTGTTAGTGCTACATAGCTCAATAACTATCATCGTTTCATTGAAAGACAATGCACTTCTTACAAAGTGCACATATAACCAAAACAAATATCATTTTTATATGATATCATCTAAAATTGAATTACAAAGCAAGACAGGTTGAGTAGATTCAAAAGCTTATGGGGTTTAAGTAGCTCTAAATAACCCTGCTTTTGATATTTAAAGATGGTCCTCATCATATGGGGTTGAAGTACATTCAAAAGTATACAAGCTGATGAGTTTAAAAATAATGGTTCTGAGTTTTCAACAGAAGCTGTTTCCTCATAGGCTTCATTCATGTCCTTAATTTTGAAAACGAGTTTACAATATAGATTAAAAGGCTAATGGAAAGAGTTCGAGTTATAACTTTGAAGAATATCGTAAAATAACTATTAATATTACTTAAATAATACTAATTTTCTCCTTCCTCAATTTTTGGAATTTTTTTCTAGTTGACCTGACCATATAGAATAAATAAAAAAAGAATCATTCGAGTTCTTTATATTTTGAGTGACTAAAATGAGACTTCCCAAAATTAAATAAATCTCCGCTAATAATGTTCATCTGCACAGTGCGTATCCTCTGAGCATAAATCTTCTATTTATTCTATTTATTAAGTATTGAGTACAGAATCAGAATGCAAATGTATGAAGATAGCGTCAAATAAACTATAGTCAAATTGTATTGTATAAACAATACCTACATTGGGTGCATATGCCCAATATCAATAGACGGAAGATCAGTCCCAAATAGCCAGTAGATGAGATCAAGTAGATGAGGCTAGATGATGGATAAGAGTTCACCGTTCAGAGTAGTCGCCAATATGCAAGCTGATAAGAAGATCTTGCCGTCAAATACAAGTTCAGGTTCAACTTATAATTATGTTTACTAATATGTAATATCAAGGGACAAATGTGTAGTTCCTATCAAGAACAAGCTACAAGGGAACGGCTCTAAAATCATGATATGAACCTAAAGACTCAGAAAATGAAGAGCTTAACTGTCCAGGGTATCAATTTTTTAGGGACACTAAAATTATTATTTTCTATTTGATAGATGTATTTCTTTTTAACTCATTTTGATTAATTCTATTGAAAAAATAATTTTAGAGAACTTTGATTATGAATGAATCTTTTACAACAAGAAATGGAAGAAAAAAGATATTTGAATAATTAAAAAGGTACAATTTTATTGGAGACCAAACACTTTAGGATCCTGGATGCTAAACTAAATGTGGGAGATCACCCAGAGTATACCAAGAGTGTGTTTGATCTACTAAAAAGTAAGTACGGAATAGAACAACACAAGACAAAATCTTGGATCTTATACGATTTTTAGTGGGCAAAGACTATTTTGGTATGTTAAACAACTTGTACCCCTCACTTTAGATAAAGTGCATTCACAAAGACTCAAGGAGCAACGTCATCAAGGTGACGCATTGTGTTTGATTGCTAGAACACAAATGAAGGGTGCTTTGTGTTAGGCATGGAAGATCATCATTATGCCAAATGAAATGAACCAATACAATAGAAGTAATGGATGATTGTGTGATTTAATGCATAGTTCTCACCCCTACGTGTTAGTTAGTTTGGATCCTAAATTCATTCACGTGAGACATTTGAGTTTGACAATGCCACAAATAGACACGCACCACGACAAAGTGAAGTTTATGGTCAAACACAAGATCAAGTAGAAATTCAATGTATGGGACTGTTGATACCAATCTATGATTTAAGGAAAAGAAAATTAGTTCATATTATTTGATATAGCCCTCATCTAGGGTTTTGCTGTAAACCATGGAAGACTTTGAAATAAGAAAAATGCTTAGATCATCATAATTATTTGTACATAATATTGTGGCTCACACTAAAATAAATACGTATTATTTAATTATTTTCTGAACAAAAAAAAATTAATTATTTTAAAAATATATATTATTTAATTTTTTTTCCCTCTAACTTTTTAAAAATATGTAAGTGTGTCCAAATATTGTGACCACCAAAGACTTCCTCTTAAAATAAATATTAAATACATTAGCTGTCCTAGAAGGTATCTTTTGAACCTGGGAGGAGCAAGCATAGTGAAGCATCTTTGCCTATGCCTTCCATCTATTTGCCTCTTTATAACTTTATTTATTAGAATGTCAATATCATGTTACCTGCTTCTCCTATTTCAATTTAAAATTCCCAAAGAAACAATAGGATAGAAACTCATTGTCATAGGCCTCTATTTAGCAAAGTCCCATTTTGGGAAAATATATACTCATAATGTTCATTCTACTTGTTGAGTATGACTTAGTAGACCCTTCAGCATGCTGCGGCCGAGCAAGTGAGTAACAACGCAGAGAAAGTGTTGGACAATATATAGTAGCTAAACAAAATTTAATTCACAAACACTGTCAATATAAAGATTTCTACTCTTTGAATAAATCGTTATATCATAATAAACGTTTGATTTTCATCACAACTGCTTATAAAGTCACACATGATTGATTGTGATGTACTATTGTTGTTGTGACAACCACAATGTTGTCCGGAGATATAAACACAATTAGCTGAACTTCTCAATCAATATTGTATTCTTCTCCGCTTATTTATTTGTTTACTTTAGAATATGATTGTTATTGGTCACAATAGAGAAGGGACCACTTCAACTTTATTCTAAATTTCTAGCATCATTGATATTGGTATTCAAATTCATGGAATAGAGAAGGCTGCCGACAATTTGTGAGGTCAAATTCAGCAACAAAAAGTCCCATGAGAAGGTTCCTTTAAATGGTTTACTTTTAAGGGAACAAGGTCCCTTTTCTCATTTTATGATACCTTAACCATTTTTAGAAAAATATCCAAATAGATTTATTTCATCACCAATAAGACTAAAGTAACAGTACTACGCACAAACATCCCTATCTTTTGTTTGCGTAAAATGTTGCACAAATAACAAAAACATCCCAATCATTTCTTTTTATTTGAAGGGCTAGGATGTTCACTGCTCTTCCAAATATAGACTTAGCACTAGCATGTGGGACCATCTCAAAAACCACTCCATGAATAATGTGTTGTGTTATGCATATGCAAATGTAAAAGGTAAATTTAAATTTCACCCCAAATTGAACCGAACCAAATCAAATCTTAGCATTCTGGAGTAAGTGTATGGTCTCTCTTAGGATCATGACAATAATCATAGACCAAGTAATTTTTTTGGACCCATTGCATTGCAACATTTTGCTGACGGCTCAGCTTGCCGCCATAGCCGGGAGGTGAGACAGAAGGCGTCCGGCATGAGGAGGTGGAATCAGTGGTACAACCTTGTAGTTTGAAGTTTTGGTATCTTCCAATGAAGGGTTGGTAAGTATAATTTGCTTTATATTTTCCATTCTCTGTAGCCCATGCAGATGCATCCCAGATTGATCCATACACATACATTGGTCTTGAAGGGAATGTTGCATCACTCTTCCTAGGATACCTCCTTATTGGAACATCATCCACTAAAAATCTGCATATATTTTCCATAAATTAATGGTAAGATATACCATAAATCAATTCAGCATGATAACGTGATATTATAATGTTAATGAGTATATATATTATAAAAGGGACCACATGTGACTTTTAAATAAAAATGATCTTTTTGATAGGAATATTTTCTAGCACCTCATTTCTCTATACCTATTAGTAGAGTATGGAAAATTAAACACTCTTGGAATATAATATTTAACCAAACAGTGATTGATTGATAGCCATATGGCTAAATGGTTGTTGACTTGTTGATCGTTATTAAACATAGAATATTAACACAAAATATAGTTATATTTATATCGAGAATAGATTATTTCTGACGATATTCATATAACAATGTTTTAAAATTTAGATCGAAAGAACGACCGGTTCAACCAATTAAACTGAAAATTGGCGACTTTATTGATTGCTTTGATCCTAGTTCTAATGTAGCCTAATAGAACCATGTTCAACCAGGTTTGGTTTTGGTTTAAATGGTTCGTATTTATAATAAAAACTATTTTGGTACTTTTTAAATACTTTTGATCTTTTTATAATTTGTATCCGATTTAACTATAGTTGAACCAATTGAATTGTGATCTGTTGGTTCAGATTTTAAAACATTGTGGAATAGTGTATGAAAATATTACATGATCTCACTAGGTTTCCATAAAATGGCATAGTTGTGAAAATCTTGTGTTGGGTCGAACCAAAGGTGAAATCTCATCTCTCTTCCTATAATCTTCCCATCTCCACTTCCTTTAATGTACACATTTGTCTGCAACACATATGGCTTATCTTGTGTAGTACCAAGGAACTCAATGTCTATTTCATCATGGTTTCCTTTGTGATCTTCTATGTTTGAAAGCTACAATTCCCAAATGAAATTAATATCAACACCAAAAACGTAATATATAGTCAATTTTCAACATTAATTCAAAATATATGGTAATCCTCACATATAAATTTGTATTGACTCCTGCAGTATAACCTGGTTGAAGCTTAACCGCAGTACCAAAATATCCAGATTTATAAGAGTGATATGACTTGAATCCACTCCCTGTGTTGCAAAGAAATGCTTAGAAGTGACAAGAATCCATACTAAAATAATAATAGATTTTTGCATTATATTATATGTACTATGTACGTAGTTGCAGAGACTAATTTCTCAAATTATATTAGATAGGAACACGTCCGTGACAAAGTACTTCATCAAGAGTTTTAAACGCTTGCGATTTTAGATTATAGTACAATTAACAAATAAATAAAGAATCATATTTGGCTCATCTAAAATTGAGAAGAGTGTGATATGGTGCAAAGATGAAAGAAATTAATATCGTAACAAACTTTATTTACACATGCGACAAATCGAGTTAATGATTATGTATTTACACATGTGACAAAGTTCATCTAAAATCGAGTTAACGATTATATGTATGACACTTCATTTAGGTGAACTTGGGAGATGATTTGAGAGATTTGATTTCACATACCTGTGGTAGAGTCAAGCCAGATTGATAATGATCCATGGTCTAGTTTCTGATGCTGAGCTCCCCATAGGTTTCTAAATTCTTGATCAAAGCTAATAGTGCTTACTTTGGAACTAGGGTAGTACCCTGGTGAAGGTGGAACCCCAGCATTACTACTACAAATCATGAATGAGAATAAAAGAGAGAAGAAAGGAACCATATATAGTGAAAATGGGAGTGATGATGGCATTGGCATTGGTGAGACAAAGAGAACAAAGAAAATTAAGAGGCAGGGTTGGTGCTTTGCTCATGAAAAGATTATGACTACACAGTTGATTTATATAAAGAGATTTTGAGGCATCATGGTACTAAAAATGGTGATTACTTAGTTGATTGGGGAGTTTACTTGGGGACAAAAGTTTATGAGGTTTTTAATAATAAACAAAGAGGGGGAAACAATTTAACTTTTGATGTGGACCTTTTACTTTTCGTTAGTTCTTGATATGGAATTTCCTTTACAAGTGGAACTAATGTTTTTTATCCTACATCAATTTTGGGAAGGAAAATATGAATGAGGAAATATACCCTTATGGTTTTGTCTCTTGACATTGATTTGGTTCCTTATACACGTTATTTTTTGTGAACAGATAGGTCTCTTCCTGTTTAAGAAGATTATGAACATGCTTTCTCCAGTCTCAAATATAAGAAAAGATTCTTTTTTTAGGTTCATTGAGTAGTTAATGTATTTGGTCTACATTGTAAATCAGATACATTAATTATTCAATGAACCTAAAAAAAGAATCTTTTCTTATATTTGAGACCGGAGTGAGTATATTTTACCATGAGCTTGAATTTTAGTCCAGAAGCAAGAGCGCTCCTATTTTCTTTTAAATCGGTTGATGTTAATAATTAGTTGTTACATTACTACTTCCTCGACCATTAGGATTTGAATCTAGTCCTTCAACTCTTTAACTCTTAACTCGAATCAGTTGAGCTACTCAACCCACATATGTATCTATTATTATAGACAATCTTATTTAGAAAAATGCACAACTCATTCATCCGGGACCTCTATATATGTGAGATATACTACAATGGCATAATATAAGTTTAGGTATGAACCATTAGCCTTAACAAATCTTTGTATAATATATCATATATACTTGAACATTTTTAATGTGTATGCATATTTAGTAGAGTTCGAATTTGATACTCATTGGGGAATTGATAATTGGCAGACATGGATTTAGTCAACAGCACTAATTGAGCAACTTGGAGAGGAACTTATAACCACCACAACCCCTATGTTTGAGATGTTAATATTTTGATATATATGACATATCTACTTGAAGCCTCTTCACTTCGGTATTCAATGCTTAATTACATTTAAATTCTGTGATTTCACCACTGTGCTTCTAAGATCAACGGGCTTGATAAATTTCTATCAATATGTACAATAAAATTAAGTGTTCTTTCGTTGATCATGAAAAAGAACAATATCAAATCTCAACAACTTAGATATATAGATAGCAAAATGCGGATTAAGTTATGTGAGTGCATAATTGATCAACCGCCATTGTACCTATTTTGGTGTTGACTAATTGTCACGTAGTGCCATTTTTTTAATGCGAATGTTTAATTCTGTCTGGTCTCAAAAGATTGATTTTGAATGGATTAATTCTAATTAAGAGTTGGTTGAAGGTAAAATAATTTATGTTAGGAAACATTTACGTAAAAATGAATTTTTTTACAATTTAACTCAAGAACAATCAAACATATCTAAATAATTACATATCTTTAGAATGAATTTTGAAATCTATAAAAGGAAACCAAACGTACACTTAATGAACATCTTTTCTAATTTTGGTAGATCGTCTAGGTTACACCACTTATTCAAGGCTAGTGTAGTTTGGAGGAAGTTCTTAGCTCATAAGAAATGAGATAAATCATCTAATGATGTGCTCAAATTAGATGGTACATGCATTTTTCTGCTTAATCAATAGTCTTGAGTTCAAATTCAACGTTGAAAATTTTACACTAACTATACAATTTTGTTGGTCTTGAGTTAAAAAAAAAAAACAATTTTGTTGTTCGTGTGGTCTACTTGCTTCATGAGATTAGTCTCCTCCACAGTCACGCCAAAATGGATGTCTAATTCATACCAAAAGAAGAAATGAAGATCACCAAGTAGTTTTTGGATTGCTAAAATTTTCTAGTATATATAGGAGCAAATAGGATAACATATAGAACTAGGGAGCAACTAAAAATGATTAAAGAGTTTAACAATTATGTTTTTTGGTTTGAAAATTAACTTTTTCTTTTCTTGTATTTCTTGATGCTTGGTAGGCCCATTATCACATAGTTGAGAAATCTAAGACATTTCTGATGGGAGGGTCTTAGATATTTAAGATCCGGTACCTATTAGGTATTTTTATTGGGGAGAATTTTTTTCAAAGTCTTATAACATCCGGAGTCTTATTTAAGACCCCCAATTTTTAGCGGGACCCACACTCTTTTAATATTAAAAAATTGAAATATAGTGATATAAAGTTATTGATAGTTGATTAATTGGTCCAATTTAAGAACTTTGTGTGAGATCTGAGTTGGAGAGATTGAATGCTTATCAGGTACTACTATTAAAAAATTATAAATGAGTGATGTCTATGCGTGAGACCCATTTAGATAACCTTTTCGGTTATAATCAAACTTTGCATATCAAGCCAATGACAGAAAATTAACAAAAAACTATATGGATCTAAATTAGTGTATGAAACCAAAGAGAAAAGTTTAGCTTTATATTCAAATTGCTGTCAGCAAATGCATCTGCCACATGTTTCGCATTTCAGTTTCCATGTTTGTGAACTATGGTGCAAGATAATTTGACAATCCTTGTCTTCACGAAAAGGAATTCCACTTATGTATTTTTTTTTTTCTTTGACAAATTGTAAATGCTTATTGCTATAAATGACCGTCGTGTATGTACTCCTAATGAACTTAATTTTTGTACACACTTACGATAAAAACTAATTCTATACATACGTCCAACCAGATTTCACATTTTTATATTTTAGAAAGAGGAATTGTAATATAATAGATAATAGATATCATATTATGTCTATCTAATGTTATATCAATGTTAAACCATTCAAAGTCATTTTACTTAATTTATGTTTTTCATATTTGATTGTTGAATTTTAAATTTATATCATATATATAATTTAGAGGGACGTTTTTGAGAGGGTGTAAACAATTCTACGAAACCGAGCTTCCAAAATATTAGGGTCTCAACAAATTTATTATATGTGTGGATCCAATGACCCTCACCCTATTATTTAAAAAGATTTCTTTTTAGACCCTCTTAATATCTCTTTTGGCTAAGACCCTCAATATGTGTTAGATTAATTTTTCTCATTCGTTCAAATTTAAACTTAAGACCTTCAACTTTATATCCATTAGCTCAAATCAGTTAAACTACCATAATAAGATCTAATTGGACGTTGTGTGGGAAAAATCTCTATCAGGCAAACAAATTAAACCCATATGTACACTACATAACATAGGAGTTATGGAACCTATGATGACAAGTACATACGATTTTTTTTTGAGAGGAAGTATATATGAATTATAATTCGTAGATGTTGAATTATCTTCAATTTTTTTGATATAATAATGATATACTTTTTAATCTCCAAACTTTTTCTTAATAATAACGATGTCATTATTTTATTGCTTATGCATAAGTCTTTTTCATTTAAATATTTATAGTATATGTTTTTGCTTACACCAATCGAAATTTATAGATCTGTCTTGGACTATGATGCAAATATTACACGTAGGTAGTGTTTTAGTGTTTATTAGATGATTGTTGGATGGAGCCTTTGGGATTTAACTCGGTAAAGGAAAACAAGAAGCTCTAGCAAAGTTTATGCACCATGTTACTTTATACAATCAAAATTTACAACCAAAAAGTGAGAATAGATATTGAGACTTCAAAATCTATGGGAACATTTTGTGTAAATAATTTTAGGGACCATGTGGTCTATACTTTTCAAATCTCCCAACCCGCAAACAACGTAAAGGTTTAGAATTGACTCCCACATGAGCCTTCTCCATACGGTGAAACTTGTTATTATTGATAATCTTCAATGGCTGAAGTAAAATGCAATAATTTGAAATTAATTGCTCAAATAATCAAATTCAAAGACCCATGGCTCTAAATACTTTATTGGTTTGTTTATACATTGTTAGGAAAAGATAATCATCGTTTATTCCTTTGACCGTGGTAAAAGTACTTTAAAGTCGTTTTTTTCTCTACCATAGTTTTTGGTTACAAGGTTAAAACAACAAATAAAACAAAAACAAAGGCAGAAAAAGAAAACTACTCCCTAAAGAAGAAAGTTCCTAAAGCATCATTTCAAAGAAGATTAAGCAAGCCTTCCGGAGGAGAAGCATGGATTAAGATATCGTTGTTTGAGGAAGTTCAAGTTTCGCTAAAAAATTTGCACATTGATTCTCTTCTTTAAGGGTGTGACAAATAGTGACATTTTTTTTAAGAAGCAATTCTTTTATGTCTTGAATAAGCACAACATAGACATGGTACTTCACAATGAGACCATTGATGAGGTTGATGCAGTGAAGTGAGTTAGAGTAACAAACAAACTCAGTGATGCCCAAATTCTTGGCCAGTATCAGACCGTGATAAATTGCTAACAACTCATCAAGCAAAATATCAGAAGAATCTAGAATGGCACTTGAAGAACTAGATAAAAAGAAGCTACCATTGTTTCTTATGACTCCCCCAAAATTAGCCTGAATTGGAGACCCGAGACAACTACCATCTACATTCAGGATGGCACAAGGATAATTGTTGTTGTTCCATTTGATGAAGAGCTCGGTAGGGGCAACATTAGCACGAGGAAAGAAGCTTGACTTGAGGACTTCCACTATATTCTGAATATTAAAGGAGAGGCGGTTTAAAGACCAAGTTTCATTGTTTAAACACATCAAATTACGGTGCCTCCAAGACCACCAAGCACCTGTTGAGAACAAGTAAGCCGGAGAACCCTTAGAACCCCCCTTGAGCCAATCATGAGCATCCATAACATAGAAAAAATCCGGGCTAGAGAACCCGATATGATGCCGAATGGTTCTAGAGAAATTACAGTCACGGACACAATGAAGGAACGTCTCGCCATGAAGGCCACAACAAGTACAAACAGCAGAGTGTGCTATACTCCTATTGCACGAATGAAGTAACACATTTTTTCTTCAAAATAATGCTCAAATCCTACCTTAAAGAACATGAAGCACAATACGTGACGTGATGCATGACATACATGATAATTACTGGTAAGATTTTCCCAAACTTTACTATTGTGCCATAAAGAACATGAAACAGAGTATGTGATACATGAAATACATGAAGGAATTTGTGGCAAGAACTTTGGCTGAAAATTGCCTAGTGGCTAGAGCTCGCAATATAAATTTGCAATATCACTATAAATATGCAATATCACTATCAACTGAGCTAGACTTACGGAAATCCTAGACGATATTTATTATAATTAAGGAAACGGTCATATGCCTTTAATGTGCCAAATGAATTTGACTCGGTATATTACTTTCTCAGTAAGTTTGATTTTTGCTGATAGTGTACATTACTTTTCTTTTCATAAACTTCTCATTCGTTAGTGTTGTTATTATCATTATTATTAATTAATATAAATAAAATTACCTTTTAAATAGGGAGAGGTGGTTATCTACCAAGTGAAAAAAGTTTCCTTTGAAAAACTGACTAATTTTACTCCCATCAGCCTAGAAAAATTGTTCTTCCTCTCTTCCTTCGTTTTACACAAAAATACTAAGTGTCTGAGTTTCTTTGTCTGTATTTTTCTCGTGTTTTGGTAATCTCGGTATGATTATCTTAAGGAAGTACCTGTACTTTAAAGTTTCCCTTCTTTAAAGTTGACATATTCGCGTTTTCTTAAGGGTTGTATACATATTTATATTTGTTATAATATATTTGAATCTTGACAACCAGTTTTGTTATTCATGTTGCTAATATGGCTGACTTTGAATCCTAATTTGATTTCGGTAATTTTTCTTCTTTATTAGTTTTCAAATCAAATATTGCAGTTTGACTTATTTGTAAAGTTTATTGTATTGGCCAAATAAGGATTTGGAAGATTTGTTTTGAAAAGACATTTTTTTTTATTTATTGGTATAATTTTCAAATGTTATCGTATCATACCAATATTTGATGAGGGTGCGTTTGTTTTGGTCAAAATATTGTTTCTCCGTTGTGCACCGTAGATGTGGGTGAAGCGGTAGGTTTGTTTCGTGCGTTTTAAAAGATCAATGATATGCAATTTGATAATGTTGACTTCGTACTTGATTTAAAACAACTACATATGCTTTCCATGCGACCCGAGTTGATATTACAAAGTTTGGTCAAGGCCGCAATTTCAATCGATAAGGTCTCATCATAGCATGCAAAGGAAGATCATGTGGGTTCAAATTTTAAGAATTTTGTTTCCTTTTACTATACTAATGTGCCAAAACAAATTCTTTACTTCCATTTACGTCAAGGTTTCGAAGTATGTGGTATATTGGAGGATGTGTACTTGACTAAGCACAAAGTCAACTGCCATGTCTACGGTTTTGTCCGTTTCTGCAATATCAGATATGTAGGAAAATTATCTAAAGCTTTGAATAATGTATGGTATGGTAATTCTCAGGTTTTTGCAAAGGTAGTAAGATTTGATCGGTTTGAATATCCTAAGGAGGGGTAGAAGGAGAGGGTGTCTTGGGTGAGGGAGTTTGTAGATATGATCAAGGTGTCAAGGGAGAAAAAAATGTGAGAGATGGGAAAGGTGTGGTGAGAGGGGGTGTTAAGGAGATCGTGAAGATGAGGGAGAGGGGGAGTTATGTTGGTGTGGTGAGGGAAGGGTTGAATGAGAGTATAGGGAGATGGCAATGGAGGGAAGCATCTGGTGTGGGGGAGGAGAGGGAGAGGGCGATATGTAAGGTGAGAGGGAGTTCTCCCCTTCCATGAACAAATTTAATATTTTTATTATTGTTATTAAAATTGGTTTATTATTAATATTATTACTAACGTTTAAGCAGACACTCTTGCCCGTTTGTCAGATCTTCTTATTGCGTTAATGCGTATAAAGTACGAACAATATTTTTAATGAAATTTTGATTAAAATTATAGGTATAAATAATAAATATTTTTCACTTTTCATATTCTAAGAGACTATACTTATATTTTTCAATGATACCAACAATATAACAAATATAATATCTTTAAAAAAAATATAACAAATTTTGTCAAGAAAATATATAACAAATTCTTATCTTTTTGAATGATGTCAACAAAATAGCATTATTATAATCAAATTTGCTTAAGAGTATAATTGGAAGAAGAAAAAGTTATCCCAAAACGATCTATTTTCTTTATATATAGTATAGATTATAAATAAATGAGGTTTGTTAAAACTAATAATTAGGTTGCATAAAAACAAATAGGGTTAAATATGTTTTTGGTCCCTACAAATATATCAACTTTTCGTTTTAGTCCCTCTAAGATTTTCCTTCAACTTTTAGTCCCTATAAAATTTTCAATCACTACTTTTGGTCCCTATTTTTAAGTTAATTTTAGTATTTTTTTTTTAATGAAATTGTGCATAAATATGTAGAATATTGTAAAAATCTTTCCCCAAAAAAATTAGAATTTTTTAACAAAACATAAATTTAATATGATTTTTTAACCATTAAAAATAAAAAATTCATATTAAATTCATGTTTTGTTAAAAAATTCTACATTTTTTTGGGAGAGATTCTTATAATATTATGAATCTTTCTGTAAAATTTTATTAAAAAATATGAACTCTACATATGAGTTTACTTTAAAGGAGAGACCAAAAGTGAAGATGGAAAATTATTTAGGGACTAAAAGTTGAAGGAAAACTTTAGAGGGACTAAAACGAAAAGTTGGTATATTTATAGGGAACAAAAACATATTTAACTCTAACAAATATTTTCAACTGAAGTCACCAATGTTTGATGATCTTGTCGTTTGCTTTCACCTTCCTCACTTGTTAGCTTGGCGATGTTGAATAACCTGGATACAAGTTTGAGCAATTCTAGCTGATCCAACATGTGTTTGCAATTCAGTTGGTGAGATATGAATTAAGAAATTAAACATATATTTATGAGATTGTAGTCTTATAATGCTCCCTCTTAACATTCATTGGAGGAACACTTAGAGGATTTAGGGGAGACAAATAGACCATAGCTAAAAACATCATAACTTATAACTTATGTTGAAAATGGATTTTTGTCAACTTCAACTCTAAAATCTAACTTATTGTTGTTGTTAAAATTGATTTTAACATTTAGTGCGGGAAAAAGAAGAATAAAGTAAATGGTCCACGCACACGTACAATAAAATAAACAAATAGATAAATTTAGTTTATAATTAAATGGGTATAGAAAATGATTTAAAATAAAATAAGTATATATCTTGGGGATATGCATGAGAGGGAAATATTATAGTTTCCCGCCTAGATAATAAGCGGTAGAAATAAAAATAGAATTAAAGTTATTTTTAAATTTCAAAATTGTTTATATTTGAGAAGCACTTGCAGAGTAGAGAGAGCGTTGAGAAAACAAAACAACTCAAAAAACTAGGTCAGTTTGGTCTGAATCTGAAACCAACAAAACAAAAGTTGACGAAGAATGAGAACGAGATGGAGAATGAAATATAAATGAATTGTGGTTGTATGAAGAGACTTTGTTTCCATCCGAAGAGGGAGTGGATCTTGGCTGGTTTGGAAATTGGAACGATTCAGGTGTAGAATTACACAACAAGATACATCATTTGTGAGTTTGAAGTGCACAATGGTGTTGTTCGTGCTATGGATTTTCTTAACTGTGATGATATTTCTGATCTAATTGTTATCCCTTTTTTTTTTTTTTTTATGTTTATTGTTTGTAATTTTAATAGGTTTTAATAAATTTTTCTACCTTCCATGTGATGATTTTATTACCTTCCATTTTATAGTTTTATTATCTTCTCTGTTTTTTATGATACGAGGCTAACATGATTTTGATTGTCTTGAGAATACCTCGTTTGTGGAAGTTGATTGAGTAGAGATAAAATTAGAGTCAAGACATTATTTTTGTTGATGATTTAACAACTAAAGAAAAGTCAGTATTATTTAATTTCGATTTATCTGTAAGTTGCAGTAGTGATTGCAATAGCTTCAGATGTAATACTTGAGAAGTCAGTATTACTTGAGTAAACTATACTAATACTTGTCTACTTTTTGTATGTTAATAACTGCAGGAGATGATTGCAAGATTAAGGTTTGAGAAGTCGATACTCGCAGTTATTCTTTAATCTTTCTAGGACACAAAAAATTAATAAACACTATTGAATTTCACAACTGTCCATGATTTTTGAGCACAAACTCCGATAAAACTATCTGTATCTAGAGCCACAAAGAAGATATTTGCACGTCTACTTTACCTACATAAGCTGACTGTGTCCCATTAAGAAATTTTCACCCAAGTAAAGACTTCATACTCTCTGCTTTTACAAAACTATCTGCATTTGTGATCTTTCTCCTTTCTTGAGGAAGACAATCCCCAATTGTGAAGTTAAACCATTTCAGTGTCATTATCATCTGTGCATTGGACATGTTTTCATCCCATGCAAAATTTGATTGTCTTTGCCGATGCTAGAAAACTAAATCTCTAGGATATGAATGATATATATGCTTTAAGGTTGATATTTTAAAAATTATGATTAGTTTTTAAAATTTTATTGTGTGTTACCGTTAAAATTGATCTTAACTATTTAAACAATAATAACGACATTTATAAATATTTTTTGGGATTACGAATTTTTTGAGGTGCCATTAATTTTAGAGATTGAGATCTTGATTCTATACCATTAACCATAGGAAATGTTTTGAGAAAAAATATTTTGAAGAGACCTCTTTCATTTGTAGTGCATCTATTTACTAAAGAAGTTGCTGTCTATGGTATTGTACAATTCATGCTTAAACAATAAAATGATTCCAACACTGTTCAAAATCAGAAACTATAAACACTGCTATCAAAAAGACAATATTTCAAAGCAAACGAAAACGACATAAGAATGTTATGAGGCCGCTTAGCCCTCAATTTACAGTTTTAGTGGATGAATTTGAAATTGACGTGAATTTTTATTTCACATACCATTCTAAATGATGGATTTTGGACGTTAAGAATTTGAGAGAATTTTGTTAGTAACATTAATTTTTTGGTGTAATTTATAGTTTGATTATGTGTTTAAATGTATAGCTAGAATATATAAAGATATTGAATTAGAGTTATTTATATTGTGATTATGTTTTGGTGTAAATGTAAAGAGATTGAATTGAAATGTGTTAAGTGTGTGTTGTAATTTGTAAACTTGGTTTGTAATGTGATTATGTTTTGGTGTAAATGTAAAAAAATTGAATCCATGTTATTTGTATTGTAATTAAGTTTTGGTATAAATGTAAAGAAATTGAACAAAAATGTGTTATGTGTGTGTTGTAATTTGTAAATTTGGGTTGTAGTTTGGTTATGTTTTAGTGTAAATGTAAAGAAATTAAATTCGTGTTATTTGTACTGTGATTATGTTTTAGTGTAAATATAAAGAAATTATATTTAAATATGTTGTATGTGTGTTGTAATTTGTAAACTTGGTTTATTAAATAAATTAAATTGGTTTTATTTGTTCTATGTTAATGTTTTGGGGTAAATGTAAATAAATTGAATTAGAATGTGTTATGTATGTGCTGTCATCTCTAAACTTGTTTTGTAGCGTGACTTTGTTTTTATTTTGTTACGTGTATAATTAGAACATGTAAAGAAATTAAATTAATGTGTATTTATATTGTAATCAATCCTTCAACAACTGTCAAAATATCATTGACTAATGTTCTTAAAAAAAATAATGGAAACAAATAACTTATTAATGGCTAACATGATCGATTGATAAAATTTACATAAACACTTATATAAAAATAAATCTAATTTATAGCCTGTCAGATAATCGATTTGTAATCAATACCAAACACACATAGTTGTTGTGTGAATAAAAAACATTAATGGAAAATATAAATTCATGATCTAAAGTGAATTCAGTGTCGATGATGAAATCAAGTTTGCATGTGAATCTTGAAGTTGGATATAAACAAAAACAAATTAAATACACAAGTTTATACAAGAAAAACTCAACAATCACCATAGGTTTTAAATAGTTTCATCAACCATGTAAGGTAGAAACCATAGTCAATCAACTTGAACAAACAAAACTCAAAAATCATCAATAAGTATAATTTTAAAAACCAAATGGTAGTAACCTTCCATCGGTATTTATAAAATAACAATATATTATACAAAAAAAACCCAAAAGGTTGATATTTTAAAAATCGTGATTAGTTTTCAAAAATTTATTATAAAAATATGATTAACAAGATGGTCAACAAAATATTAAATAAAACTCAAACTTTCATTGTTGCATCTTTACTTCTAACTGTTCTTCTCTTTCTCTAATATAAAACACTAAAACAGAAAATTAAATTAATTTTTTTAATACTTTGTTTATTAGTGAATTGATAATGTACTATCTTTTATATTTTAAACATGGATTGTATAACATGGATTGTTTATTAGTGAATTGTTTCTATGTACATACAAACCATTAAAATTTTAAATTTGTATTACATTAATGAAAGTAATTATTTATAAATTGTTTTAAATAATTAGTTAATGAAGATACTTGAATTGCTTTGAAATCCGTGGTTTTAGGGCTAATCATGTAGTCCTCTAAATGTATTGCACCCACACTTTCGCGAGGATGTCGAAAATCCAAGTAGCATTGAAAATAAAGTTATTGTGATTGAAAATAAAGTTATTGTGCAAAATGAATTTACATAAAAATATTCTCATCATTTCCCATCCCTCGATCTATACTTGTTACACGTTCCTTTGGCTCCTTTCGTCCTTTTCTCGTGCAAAACACTCGTCACTCTCGAATTGATCAAAATATGCGTGCACACCATGTTTCGTTGTCATGTTGATCTTCCTTCGCCGAAAACGCTAGATCTGTATGATATTCATTTCGAAGATATGTAAGATTTTATGAAACTTCTCTCTAGGTGTCTTATATTGGAGGATTTTGAAAACAAATGTCGATGTTACAACAGGAGGGTGCTTTAAACCCTTACCCATCTTGATCAATGCCGAAATACGCTCATTTGAGGTTCTGTTCACATCAGTTTATAATGTTAAGCATCTAACCATATTCGAGGCTGTATGACTGATACATGATATGATGCATCAATCAATATTATATTATGTATGTATATATGTTGTTCGATTTCTATGAAGCACATACATATACACTTTGAGGTCATTCAGGGTTGTAACATAACTTAGGGTAAGGTGAGATATATTTGGGAAAGTATGCTAACAAAAGAACTTAAAGTTAAATTATCAACCTAAGGATTCCTACTAAACATTGAAGTATTACCAACCTTTCTTCCTTGAATCAAACAAGATGGGTACTAAGTAGAACTATTTATCTTTTCTTTTTCAAGATAGATACTTTTTTTTTGAAGAGACTGTTTTTTTTTTTTTTTTTTATGTTTTTCGCTCTTGATTTTTTTTATTAGACCCATGGTAATCTACATTTTATCTTTTTTTTTCCTTTTTGATAAATAAGTTCTCTTGGTACCCACACCAAACTTAAAATGTTGCTAATTTCAAAGAGCAACCCCAAACTTACTTTCAAATCATACCATGTTATTAAAATAATCTATCTAACTCCAAGAGCAATCAAATAGATGATATTAAGGTTCAAAACTTGTAACATGGTTTGTCAATTGGTAACAAGAAAATAAATTATTGCTAGAAGCTCAAAGTGTTTTCACAGAGGATAATAAAAATATAAAGGGTGACTGGAAAGACTCAATGTAATAAGAATATAATTATGATTTAGTGTAATAATGTGATAGTCATCATATCTTAGTTGTTTTGGATGTGGATTTTTTGTCATTGAATCATCTTGATATATTTGTGTTACTAGGACCTTTTTACTTTTGAGATTTACGACTGTGGTTGCTTATGTGGCACTTTTATTACAGGAGTACATTTGTCCAAAATTGGCGAGGCCATGACATGCATGATGTTATCAATATTAAATAGCGTCTAAATTTAGCTAGCTGAAATTTCTTGTGGTTATTTTTTTTATCATTTAAGAGGGTGGTTGAAGATATTGTGGTTGGTGGAGGTCCATTCTGTGAGGACCTTCAATGAAGGATGGCTTCTCTGTTTACTAGAGTTGGAATTTGGTTTGTACTCGGCGGTATAACATGTTTCCTCATGCATTTCTATGGCTTCGAAGATGGAATATTGAGTGCTACAAGATCATATATACTGAGAGACAATGCAATAAGTGTTTGGACTCTCATTTTGATTGTGTTTTGGATGGTTTTCGTGGTACGATTTTAGATTTAGATTTTAGCATTTTTACTAGCAAGAACATCGTCCTTCCTATAAAGTCCAACATATTTTGACACATGTCCTTTTTAGTAAAAGTGTATGAAAGTAAAGCTTCACACGACCACAAAACAAAAAACGGTTTTTGTGTGTTTGCAAGCAGACATGCTCATGATTTTTTTTCTAGCTATCTCTATTGATGAGTTAGGTCAAAATATGCCACAAGTACAATACCATATTATACTTAGATATTGTCTCGTGGTTCCCTTATTTCTTATTGATGAGGTATGTCATGTTTTTAGTAAGGTGTGCCTCTATATCATTGGGGAGCACACAATTTATTGCAAGGAGCTTCCCGACTTCAATGCATGACTTTGTTTGGGATGTTCTTTTTAATATATGTATGCCAATGAAAGTATCTATGAAGAAAGAGGTGTATGTGAACTTCTTGATCGACCTATGGGAGGAAAGATTGACATTTATGCCAATAGATATTCTGGTGTAAGGAGCTTCTCCACTTTTGGGATTGAGGACTTTTTTTTTTGTTTTACTTTGGGATAGACACCCATAAAAATATTTCAAGCAAAGTGGTCAGACATGAGAAAAAATGTTCTAATAATCAATACATTTTCTATCCTATTTGTGTTAGACACTTTCGGCTTCCCTGCACCAGAGGTTGTGGACTTTCTATAAAGAGTTTAAAGAGTCATACATAACAATATTGTAAAATCTATGGCTGTTGTTTTAAAAAGGAATGCTTTATCATCCATAATGAATTAGCAACACTATTTGTTGTTTAATTGCATTTGATTGATGTGTATTAGATATATTACTGCTTTAAGATGATGAAAAACTAAAATGAGGTAAGATAAGTTGATCATAAGAGAGGAAATGTGATAAGAAAGTGGGGTGAGTTAGAAACGTGTCTTTGTTTTAAAGTATTAAACAGAAAATTATTTCTTTTTTGTCATATTCAAAAGTAGAAAAGGTTATTCTTTCATTTTTAGGACATTATTCTTTCATTTTTTGTTTTACACAAAAAAGTTTGCAGCACATTTTGGTAATTTGACAAGGATGTTAGTGTTGGTCCTATACGTTACAAAGTGTTGATGATCTTGCACGCCACTCAGTCTCACAAATATGAGTGAAGAATATAATCAATAATAAAATGGGAATTGCTCACTTAAGGCACAACTATCAGTCTATCATATCGTACACGCTACACTTTACATTTACTAGTAGCTTCATAAATACAGAACATGATGCAAAATGATTGGAAAAAGTAATTGCATCTTTGTAAGATTTTTTTATTATTTGATACTACAATGATTTGGGGTTTAAACTTTGTTTTATTAGTGCAGTCACAAGATAGTTTTTAAATAATTTCAACATAATCACTAATGTATTTTAATATTACTTTACTGTGATGTTTTTGACTGTATACTTTACTATAAGGTATCTTAAACTTTCAACTAATTATCTAATATACACACAAATTTGTCTAATATACAGTTAATCACGTTATAATTTCTCACATATAAGTCTATATGATCTCGGGAAAACTATTTGAGGTACCTATACTAATTAAAGTGGCTTTCACATAAGAGTTTTGGATATTGATCTCAAAAGCTTCATGTTCAAGATTTTCTTTTTAGCTATATGAGACGTTTTTTAACATTATTTTTGATGGAATTTTACGTAGTGACATGACAAATTTGGCATGAGAAAAAACATTGCCATGTAATTTTAGTAGTTTAAAGAAAAATTTCTTTATTGAAAAAATAATAGAAACATTTCTCTTTTTAGTGCCCAATAAAGTTTAAAGAATTAAAGCAAAACTTATTTTTTATTTTAAAAAAAAAAAATGAAACGTGTACTATCACTACCAAAGCTCGCAGTAGGGGATTAGATTGTGTTTGTTAATTTTTTTTGAAATTAGTTAGATTGTAAAAAATATATTTTCTAATTAAAACTAACCTGTTTTTAGAGATTAAATAGAAAGATTAATAAACCACTTAATTAATTAATATATATAAACCATTATTTACACTTAAATAGAAAGCAATAAATCTTTATTAAATAGAAAGATTAATAAAGGAATTTTCACTCGTAAAAAAAAGAAGTAATTTCCACTATCACTATTATAAACAAACATAAATCTATTCCAGCTTCACACATAAATCTCTAAAACTAATCTTTTGATAATTGAATTTATTTTAATCTTAAACTCACATTCTAAACAATTAGTGAAAAATAATTTTCTTTTCATAAATCATTCACTTATCTGATGGTAAAAAGACAAGTCTTGGATTTTGAGGTTGGGGTTTGAGCCCCATTAATGTACTTAGAGGGAGATAAAAGTAAAATATTTTATAAATGTTCTTTAAGCTCTAAGGTTTTCTCTCTTACATCATTCCCTCATCCTAAGTTTTTTATTAAAAAAAATTATTCGCTTATCTTGTATATAAGGTGGGATTGAAAATCAAACGACTAGTATGTTTAAATAATCTAAATTTATTAGAGTAATCATTAAGTATACTATCAAAAGTGTTTAGTCTATTAGAAGAGACTAAACTTCTATAACATGATGAACCAAAGTTTAAATCGCGATCGAGTGAAATGACTATATTTAGTGTCCGACAAAATATATAATAATAATAATTATTATTTGTACCGGATAAGATTTTGAAATTAGATTTAAAACCAAATAACTTAATTTTTAAGGTTGAAATGCAATTCTATATAATTGCATGTATGCTAATTTCAAAAGACAAAGCAACCTGAAAATTGTTGGAAACTATTAACCCTCTCATACTCAACTCAACTTTTGCATACGTAGAACAAGCACTATAAATTCACATCCATTTATTTCATTCTTTCAACAAAAACAAAACAAAACAGCATGGCATCATCTTTAAGGTTCCTCAAAATGTGTCTGTCTTTTATAATGTTCTTCCTCTTCATTTCACATTCATTCTCATCTCCAAGTTATCCCACAAACAATGACATTCTCCTCTCTTCAACTGCATCATCCTACCCAAAATTACAAGCAGAAAATCTCATAAGAGGGCTTAATCTTTTTCCAAAAGATTCCATAAACACACCAGAGAATGATCCTCATTTTGTTCATGGAAATATTGTGGAGAAGAAGTTCACTTTCCCTGGTTTTGTTGACTCTGGTGCTTCTGTTGAAGAACTTGGTCATCATGCAGGCTATTACCGTCTTCCTCATTCCAAAGCTGCAAGGTAAATACTTCATGTTGTATGATCTGGATCATAAGGAGAAAAGATCATGACTATCCTTTAATTTTAGGACCAAAAATAAGATAAAATAGAATGAAATAGGAGGTAAGTTTTTTGTGGTAAAAAAAATGATCTAAGCATAAAGTAAGAAAAGTTTTAGTCAGAATAAAAATATAGTTCTTGAAAGTATAAAGTAAGAATAATAAAAGTGAAAGTGAACAAGCAAAGAATTTATAAAATATGGAATAGTTTGGATTTCTTATGTTCAATTTGTTTGATCATGTATTTTTATCTTGTCATTGATGTTGTCATTACTCGTGTATCAACTTAATCAAAATATATGTCAAAGTATCATAATTTGAAATATCTGTTACAACATCTTCACTTCTAAAATCAAACTCTACAATAGACCAAATTTTAAGATAATTTTTTTTTACATTACTTCACTAAAATATAAAATTGAGAACTCTATTGCTTTATATTATTTGGTTTTATGTCACCTCAAATCATAATAATGTGTGAACAATTTATTCTGTAAATTGCAGGATGTTCTACTTTTTCTTTGAATCTCGAAACACTAAGGATGATCCTGTTGTTATATGGTTAACCGGAGGTCCAGGATGCAGCAGTGAAATTGCTATGTTTTATGAAAATGGTCCTTTTAAATTTTCCAAGGATAAGAACTTGTCCCTTGTTTGGAATGAATATGGATGGGACATGGTACCTATGATATTCTTCCCTTTTCTTTTTTTCCCCACTTTAGATCTCACTCATATATGATCATGATCATCTTGCAATAATGACATGTTTGGATCGACTTATTTGAACTTATGGAAACAACTTAAGTCATATTCATAATTTTTTTAGGCTTATTTCCATAAGCTCCAAACTAATATAGCTTGTGAAACAATTTGATTTTACTTATCTTTTGTTGTAAAAATAACTTATACATAAGCACTTATATGACAAGCGCTTATGCTATAAGTGCTTAACTAAGTTGTTTATCCAATCATAGCTTAAACCCCCTAGATTTTCCCTGTTTTTCTATGTTCAATCAATGTAGAATGTCAACAACAACAAAAGTAATGATATTGTTATTAGTGCCAATGCATTTTTTCTTGTTTGCAGGCATCAAATATTATATTTGTAGACCAACCCACTGGAACAGGTTTCAGCTATACCACTGATGATAGTGACGTTCGACATGATGAAGACGGTGTTAGCAACGATCTATATGATTTCTTGCAGGTAATTTGATTTATTCAGTGATTAAAGAAAATAATATCACAATTCACAATAACATTTGAAATGATTACTCTATTTATTGAATTAATTACTTGTATTAAGGGGTGAAACTTGATTCACATTGCATACAATCTAATTTGCAAATTCTATGTTAAACTCTAATGTTGTGCATACATAAGATTCTCTAAATTTCACAATGACAGGCATTTTTCAAGGAACACCCTCAGTTCACTAAGAATGATTTTTATATTACCGGAGAGTCATACGCTGGACATTACATTCCAGCTTTTGCATCTAGGGTTCACAAAGGAAACAAAGCAAAAGAAGGAATTCATATAAATCTGAAGGTATTATTATTACATTGTCATATAATGTACATTATATTTATGTAAAGGTAAACTTTTGCCAAAACAGTGTCAATGCAATGTAAACTAATTTGTAAACCTTTATAATAAACAGGGTTTTGCTATTGGTAACGGATTAACCAATCCGGAAATTCAGTACAAGGCATATCCGGATTTTGCATTAGACAATGGACTAATTAATAAGGATGAACATGCCAACATCAACAAGTTGTTCCCACGATGCCAAAAGGCTATAGAATCTTGTGGTATGACATTTTAAGTTTAATTTGCTCCATTCTCAGTCATCAATAGAAAATTTTACCAATTTGTTGTGCCATTTACTTGTTATTTTTCCTCACTGACAGTCATAGTTTGTATTTGATTTGTTAGGCACTAAAGGTGGAGACGCATGCATGTCTTCAAGAAGCATTTGCAGTGAAATATTTGATCAGATCATGGACATAGCCGGAAACATTAATGTATGATATCAAAAATGAAAAGAACTAAAAGTATTTGATAAATATAGTATGAAAATAATGTTGTTTGAGTTATCTAATGCATTATGTTATTCTTACTGCAGTACTATGACATTAGAAAACAATGTGAGGGAAGTCTTTGTTATGACTTCTCAAATGCGGAAACATTCTTGAACATGAAGACAGTAAGGGAAGCTTTAGGTGTTGGGGACTTGGAATTTGTTTCTTGCAGTAGCACAGTATACAGTGCCATGTTGCAGGATTGGATGAAAAACCTTGAAGTGGGTATTCCTGCTCTTCTTGAGGACGGAATCAAGGTGCTTGTGTATGCTGGTGAAGAAGATCTCATATGCAATTGGCTTGGTAAGCTCAATTACGGTAATACGTGTTAGTCCTCCGGTTCCCAAGGAACCGGGTAATCCAGCGTTCGAAGTCCGGCTCTCTCAAATAATTCGTCCTTAACTGAAACACCTTAATTATAAGTGTAATTAATTTGGAACCAGAATTGCTTTTGTCAAAATAGAATGCACAGATATGTTGGTTAGATTTATAAATGTGTTTCTCATTTGGCAGGGAATTCAAGGTGGGTTGACGCCATGACGTGGTCAGGTCAAAAAGAATTTAAGGCGTCTCCAACAACCCCATATTTGGTTGATAGTGAAGAAGCAGGAGATCTGAAAAGCCATGGACCTCTTGCTTTCCTCAAGGTTTGTGTTTAAGGATGTATTCGTTAGCGTATTAGACGATTATTGATCTATATAGCACTGACCTTCAAACTAAAAGTGTGGTTGGTTTTCGACGCATGTTGTGTTCGAGATTGAGACAAGTATTTGCATTCGATCATTTTTATTTTCTCAAATTATTACTGATGTTTACATGTCACTATCGGTGTTGTGTCTAACACATGTGTCTGTCAGTGCTTTGTAGCTATTGATTTGCGCGTGTTTAACCTCCATTTTTTTTTTTTGGAACAACAGGTGAAAGAAGCAGGTCACATGGTTCCTATGGATCAACCAAAAGCTGCACTTCAGATGTTACAAGATTGGATGCAAGGGAAACTGATAAGGACAAAGGGAGGAGATAATGTCTCGTCTATATGATGCACCCATCTTAAAACCAAAATCACATTCTTATTGTATACACATTAATGGCATTTCCTTGTGAACATTAGAAGGATGAATAAAATACATTTCTTTTTCCCTAAGTCACTCTCAAATTTTTGGGACTTTTGCTCCTACTATTTCTTAAATTCTCAATACCAGTTCATTGTTTTCTCTAAACTGGTGGAGTTATAAACGCGATAGGAAAATCGAATGTGTAAACTGAATTACAAATGCTTACAATTTTTA
>Ga0315915_1001712_pt1 | contig 26963 bp, 8 predicted proteins | sample MpolbnodulesMG_FD_207738 | JGI IMG/M metagenome (GOLD analysis project Ga0315915, IMG submission 207738) | Medicago polymorpha root nodule microbial communities from Los Angeles, California, United States - branched nodules | ecosystem: Host-associated > Plants > Roots > Nodule | place: USA...
GGATCTCGATTGTATATCGCTATATATCTCAAGCGTCAATCCCAAGTCAAGAAGGTTGCGAGCTTTCTGTTGCAAGCCAAACTTGACACAAAGATCAATTAGACTATTGCATAAGGACTTCTTCACATCATCATCAGCTGAACTTAAAAGTTCTGATGTTTCCTTCATAAAATCTCCATCATCATCACCCTCACTTTCTTCCAACAAATATGTCACAATATAACCAAGCCTTGGGTTAGCTTTCTGAATGCAATCTGTTATCTTACCATATTCTTCTTTCGGTATTTGGGTCATGACATACAAAAGACAATCACACAAACGATCATCAGGGGTGATTCCGGTATCTATAAATTGATTAAATATATTCACAACATCATTAGTTCGTTTGGCTTTTCCATAGCAATGTACAAACATTGTGAGAACCAGAATATTAGGCTCTAATCCACAACTGATCATTTCCTTCATCATTGCTTCCGCCTCTGGAATTTTTCCATTGCATGAATACATGTTAATCAAGGACGTGTATATGAAATTGTCAGGCTGGCAAGTCACAGAACGCTTCATATCTTCAAATATTTCAACAGCTTCATCTACAAACCCAAGATCAGCACACATGTCAAGAAGCATACTATAAAGAACTTTATTCATACTCATTCCCTTTTCCTTCATTTCCTTATACACATTCAACGCTTCTTTACTCAACCGTCCTCTCGAATAAGCTTCCAAAAGAGCTGCATACGTTCCCCAGTTTGGTACAAATCCATTCTTTTCCATCTCCTGGTACACACACTTAGCATCCCTAGCCCTCTTAGCTCTCCCCATAGCATACAACAAAGCATTATACAAAACCATATTCGGCCTAACACCAAGAACCTTCATATCATTATAAACACTCAAACACCCATCACTATTCCCCAATATCCCATACATCTTAATCAAAGCCGAAAACGCAACTGGTCTAATTACCCATTTCTCATTTTTCGCATTATCATACAATTTCAAAGCCATTTCAACATTACCTGTTCTCGCATAAACATAAATCATCGAAGACGACACATTATAATCCGGTTCACACCCAAAAGCCGGCATCCTCTCAAACAACTCAACAGCCTTGTGTGGTAAAGAACAAACAGAAGCACATCTAATCAAAGTCGAAAACGTAACTACATCAGGCTTCACTCCTCTTTGAAGCATTTCATCAAACAGTTTCTCTGCTTGTTCAAAATCCTTAATTTCCCTAAACAACTTAAACAATACGTTATACAAAACAACATGTCTTTCAAATTCAATCTTCTGCTTGAAGTATTCAAGCACAAAAATTGCAGTTTCAGGGTCTACAATGTTAAAGAGAATGTGTTCGGCATCGCGTTCCGTAACATTGTCTCCTAAACCATTCAAGATTTCAGAAACTTGTTGCTCGTTAAGATTTTGGGGCAATTTGGCCAAAGATGAAACGGTTTTGTCGGATTTGTACCAAATGCGTTTGGCTTTGGGGGTTTTAGGATTGACCCAGATTTTGGTTTTGGATAAAGATGCGGAATTTGATTCTGGGTTGTTGAGATTTGCGGAATCTTCTTGAAGAGGTTGGAAAGAGAAAAAGGTTTTGAATTTATAGGGAAGTTTGAAAGAATAAGGGGATGAAATTGAAATGCGAGTTGTTAAATCATGAAAGGAAGAAGAAGAAGGGGAAGAACAGAGAGGGTAAGCTTGGGCCATTTTTCTCTGTACACAACACTAATCTGAACTGAATGTTTGGGAAGAAGAGAAGAAAATGGTGGAAAATTGATGGGTCAATTACATTTCAGTTTGAGTTTCTTCTATGTGTGTGAAATTTGGATAACATTTTGGTATTGAGGTGTGTGAGAGAGACTAATCTAATAGGAGGCTGAAAATCTTACTATTCCTCTTCTCAATTGAGTAATTTTTTCATCGATCAATGACGGAGATTAATTTCTCGAGTCGAATAGAATTATATAATGTTGTATTTGATATTTGGGTTTGAACTCAAACCTATGGTTAAGTTGAAAGAAGTGTGTACTATTTCATAAAAGTGTTTTTGCGTTCATTAAGTACTTAGGGGGCATCGTATGGCTAACAAAATGTTTCTAAAAACCAAAATCTGACATCAATATCGTATGTATATACAATTTTCGAATTTGTATATAGTTTTTGATCTCCATTTCATCGGTTCAAACACTACACACATTTATAAGATATTGTCGAATATGTTGTTTGATTTTTGTGTGTCTAAATAACACTTTTATTATTAAACACCAAAATGACTTTTTGAAGAGGTATCCCTCAAAAAACTTCTTGAGGAGATATAAATTTAGTACATTTATTTAAAACTGATCGCTCACCCTCAGACTAAATGTTGTGTTATTTAGTGACTTTGTAAGACATTCTCAAATTAACAACAATTGAGATAATGAAAAATTAAAAAAACTAAATGTTATGTTAGTTAATGACTTATTTGTTAAATATAACGTTGGATGTTCTAGTTACATGTTTTAGTAACTAAAATGGTTTTGATTTTGTAAGATATTTTTAAATTAGTAATTGAGATTATGTAAATTAAAAAAAAAAAAAATCCTTGAATATGTAAAACGTTACTCAAGTTAGTCCTTTTGCAAATCTCTATCTCAATCATTGATGTGACATCAATGAGTAGATTGTGCTTACATACACTCAATCTGAATTACTAAATTGAAAAGCTACTCACTCTAAAAGTAAAATCCTTAAATTGTGTTTACAAAAATCATCCTCTTCTCATGTCTCATTTGCATTCTACCACCATCTTATTCAATGAACGTCCCCGTGGAGTCCAATTAGATGTTTAACGATCATATTAACAGTTGGGACGGCCTTTCACGAAGCTTCATAGAATGATTAATTTAAGTAGCATTTTACAAATTCAGAGTGTTTTTCTTTTTTAATTTTCGTAATCTCAATGACATTTGAGGCTAATTTACATAATTATAGATCAATTTTATGGTTTGTTCCTTTTGTATTCTTTATCTTATGACTAGGACTTCCAACTAGAGCCATTTTACGGTACACTCATGGACTCGTCATCAAGTAATACAATGTTTCATCGCAGACATTTGAAAAAGATTGAGAATGAGAAATATTTTACTGTGACATGGACTGATTCGAAATATTCATATTCTTTGACGGCATATGAGAAAATCAAAGACTACTTTGATAGTTTACTCGTATCATATATCATGTCCACGTAACATTCAGGTTTTTTTTTTCTTTTCAACTTCTATATCTAGTAACTACTCACATTTCAAAATAAAAATAAAAAAAATACCTAAGTCTCGCTAATAATTCTTATATCATTACATTTTAACCGATAACTGAAATAGATATGATGTTCAAAGTAGAAAAAAGGTACCTGGAGGTACCTCTTATCAAATAGGTAATGATATGCATGAGCATAGATAAATGGGTTCAAGAGATCACTTAGGGAGGACCTTGAGCTAGATAAATGGTACACCATAAATATCAAACAAACCATCTAGAAAGAATTAGGGGTGAGCACAAAATCCAAATCTGCCCACCAACCGATATATCCGAGTCACCCACGGGTCCACCGGGTGGGTTAAAACGGGTCTCAGGTGAAGAAAGACTAAAAAATAGGGTTTGTGTGGGTTTAGACGGTCGAGCCCGATTTTTACAAATCCAAAACCGCGTAAACCGAACCCGACCAACCTATAACAAAATTTACTCCACATTCAAGCATCATTTGTTGATTTACTATGTAGATCTACTTAAACATGCAAACTTTTCTTTAAATTTAGCCATGATTTACTCAGATTCATATATGTCTAAGTCCAAGGTGTAATATTTTAATTATGAACACGTGATATTGGGAACAAGAAAAACAATGATAACCAATCCCTGACATTTTTCTTATTAAATTTTTTATAACGTCAAATTTTAATGATTGCTATGATACTTTAATCTATGACATTTTTCTTGTTAATTTATTGATGAAAGTTTTGTTAAAAAAAATAGCCAAATGAATTTGAGATGATTAAAAAAATATTGGAGAAATAACCAAATCAACCCACCCGATCAAACCGAGATCCGTCCAAACCGAAACCCGCACAAACCGTATTAATTTGTGGGCGAAATTGGATCTCTAAATTGGATGCTCGGTTTCATACGTATTGCCGAGTTCAAGTCCGAACCCACTCGAACCCAACCGTTGCTCTACCCTAGAAAGAATTACTCATGCCACTACAACATAGACCACACCAACTAGGCTAACTCATAGCAACCAAGGTAAGAAAAACAAAAATTACACCATTCAAGATACTAGCACACTTCTACTATTGTCTGCAACAAAGCAGGCGATGAAGCCGAAGCGTATAACTCTAACCTCACCGAAGCCATATAAGTTGGTACTACTCGTGTATACATAGTTAAAGCGTAACAAATTATTATTCTCACATTGATACTCACGGAGACATGGCTCAATATCTACTGTGGATGGCCTAAGTTTATGAGTAAAACACTACCTTCTGTCCTCCCCCTTCTTTGGGGTGTCTTACTTCCATTTTTAAACATTTAGGCCACACCACAGATGTGTGAAGAAGCTATGTGCATGCTAAATGTCGCAGTACAGAAGCGTAGGCTAGCAAGCGCTAAACCTAGATAGAAAAGAACAAGTTTGCAAGCGACAAACTTGTGAAAATAGGGTTCCGGAATCCACCAGAAATTGAGAAAATTATCTAAAGTATTTATTAATTGAATAAAAGTTATCTCTTAGGCTACAACTGCTAAGCTTAAATAGGGAAATAACAAACCCTAATGGGCCAAAAATAACAAACTAAAACAAAATAGAAAGTTCTAGAAAATTAGGCTGAAATAATAAATACTACTAAATTACTAATAAAACCCTCCTGCATCACTAAACTAGACAAATAGGCTAAAAGGCAGTTCCAGTAATTTGTCACAGAAGTAATATCTTCCCCTATTAACCAGAAAATTCAGCTTCTAATGATTCTTTTATAAATAGTACTTCATTAATTCACATCTAGCGCAACATCACTAGAACACACTCTCCCCACCTTCTAGGAAGAGTTTGAGAGGTAACCCAGTCATGTGCCACCGCTACATGAATAAAAAAAATACACCGAAATTCCTCATGGTACAAATAGAAAGATCTCTACTTTTATCAACAAAAAGAAAGAAAGAGCTCTACTTACAAGCCAGTAGACCACTATGCCATGAACACACCTAATAAGATTACAAAGCCCTGATGAACATACACCTGATCAGCATACACCTCTGCCATTTCCTCTATCTGGGTCACTCCAGGACCATATTCTGGTAATGTTAGCAGGCAACATAAGTCACATAAAAGCTAGAGAGACCATCTAATTTGAGCATCCATTTTGGCATACATCCCTTCGCTAGATTTCTGGTTTAAGGTTCCTGATGCAATTTCAACACGAAAGTAATTTAGCACCACTTGCCCAAAGCATAAGTAACATGGTCTCGAATAACATCTGCCCCACACAAGGTTATATGCAAATTTTGGACCTACATGAGGACTAGTTTTATCTATTTGAACAATATGCTTAAGATTAAGTTTAGATCGACTATCAGATAGCAAGACCTTTTGCTTTAGCAACAAAATCAAAGTTAACTTTTTGTTGCTTCTGTTTATCTTCAATCTTCTTATGGTGTTTTCAGTTCCTTTTCTTCAATCCTAGTTCTCTTGGATTGGATTGCATTGTAAGAGAGAGGAGTAGATGAATCAAGACTAGTACTATTGGCTTTGGTTCACAACTCTCAAAATCACCAATCGATAGGAACAATTCCTATCAAATAAGGGAGAATGCATTGTCAATAAAAATTTGAAGAGCAATACAGAACATGTAAAAGTAAGTGCTCCCATTCAAGGTAACACATATGACCTAAACTCCCTCTTATTAACACATCTAAAATTTGTTTGTCCCACCTCTAACTATCGTTCACTCAATTAGCTGTATATATGACAATTCCTCTCCTAAAAGGAGTATTGGCCTACATAACTAGAACATTAGTCTTAATAGCTTCGTTTCTATTAATAATTAGAGTTGAGGGACCTGTTAAAACAGTGAAAACTCAGCTTCAATGTAAACAAGAGATAGAGGGGAGGGGATGTGATTCCTTCTAACTAATGTAATTTTTCAAATTTACTAGAGCATGAATAATTTAAGGGAAATGTTAAACAGTGCCCCCAGGGGCATTGGTTAAACGACCAAAACAATAAAGTTTTCACAATAAAGTAATGTAATCATTATTTGGTCAAAAGTAACACCTTATATTTCCAAGGCAAAATTTCTATTAATGGGATCCTTAACCAATGCCCCGGGGCACTGGTTAACAAGACCCATAATTTAAATATTTTTATATCAAACCCCTCTGTTTGGGTACAGAGGTAACCAAAAATGCATAAAAATTAAATATTTGAAGTTTGAATTGCAATGTGGATACCTCACAGGTTATTAATCTTCTCAAGGTTCTCTTCTTTCCTCTGATGGAGCAAAACTTTGGAGTCAGAAGCAGAACTCGATAACACCTTATACACAATTTGAATTATGAAAATGCATGAAAGAAATACAACAAAATCATTCCCTTGGACAGTTCAATAGGTAAGGGTAATTGGTTGAACCCCTCGACTCCAGCCATGATTTGGCTGCTTCTTTTGTAACCAAAAACCAGCCAACCTCATTTTGAGCTTCACAGAACGGAGCATCGAGTTCCTTCAAATGTGATTGAAGTACACTACCTAAACCCTTGCTTGAATTTTTTAGTTTTCCTCGACCAGTGTTAATTCCAAGTAGTGGTGGAAACTTCTCCCCTGATTCCAAAGCCTTAGACAAGTCATTTATCCAAACATGTAATGCAGTCATAGCAGCGCCAATCGAGAGGTTCTTTAAGTGCAGAGACCACTTTGTTTGAGATCTTGATTGTATATTCCTATATATTCCGTGTGTCAACCCGATCCTGAGAAGGTCATGCGCTTTGTCAGGTAGATTCAGATTGACACAAAGATCAATCAGACAATTACATATAGGCCTCTTTGCTTCAGTATCAATTGAATTTAAAAGTTCTGATGCTTCCTTTTTGAAATCTCGATCACCATCCTGCTCTTCCACCAAATATCTTACCACAGAACCAAGCTTTTTATTAGCCTTCTCAAGACAACCTATTAGTTTACCAAGCTCTTCATTTGGTGTTTGTGTCATAACATTCAGCAGACAGCCGCAGAAGCGATCATCTGGAACGATGCCCAGATTCAAGAATCGATTAAATACCTTCACAACATCATCAATTCGCTTAGCTTTTCCGTAGCACTGGACAAGTGATACCATAACAAAAACATTAGGCTCAAATCCAGATTTGATCATTTCATCCAACATTGCTTCGGCCTCAAAAACTTTCCCGGTGTTGGAATATACATTAATCAAGGCTGAAAATGTCCAACTGTCAGGTGTGCAATTCCGCGAATTTTTTATGTCTTGAAAAATCTCAAGAGCTTCATCATTGCATCCAACGTCAGCACACATAGCCAAAAGCACATTATAGAGATCTATACTCACATCCATTCCTTTCCCCTTCATTTCCTTATAAACACAAATAGCATCTTGACCAAATTGGGCTCTAGTATAGATTCTTAAAAGAGTTGAATACGTTGTAAAATCCGGCGAAACTCCATTACTTTTCATCTCTTGATAAATAGTTTTAGCTTGCCAATGCCTCTTGCCTCTCAACATAGCAACCAACAAAACATTATACGTTTCCACGTTAGCCTTCACACCAAGAGCCTTCATTTCTAAGTGCATATTCAAGCACCCATCATAGTTTCCATTCAAATCAAACATCTTAATCAATGCCGAGAACGTCACTACATCAACCGGCCATTTCTCTATTTTCGCACGATCATACAATCTCAAAGCCATATCAACATGATTAGTACGCGCATAAGCACACACCATAGCCGAGCAAGTAATAGCATCCGGCTCACACCCAAAACCCGGCATCTTCTCAAACCACTCAACCGCCTTATCCGGCAAAGCTGACATCCTCGCACAATTAATCATAGTAGTAAAAGTAATATTATCCGGCTTAACCCCTCTTTGAAGCATTTCATCAAACACCTTCTGTGCACCTTCAAAATCATTACATTTCCTAAAAACTTTCAATGTCACATTGTAAAGAACAACTCCATTGTCTCTAACACGTTCAATCCTATCCCTAATGCATCCCATCACAATGTGAGCAGTTTTGGGATTTGTCATCTTATCAAGAATAAACACAGCATCACGTTCTGAAACGCCGTCTTTTTTGAAATTGAAAGCATTAAGAATTGCACTGACTTGTTGGTGAGTGGGATCACATGAATCAAGTGAATCAACAAGTTTAAGGAGAAAACGGTTACGAGAATTCGAAGATTTGTTATTGTTTTTGTTATGGAGAGGTTTTGATTTGGGGTTATTGGGATTGACCCAGATTTTGGGTTTGGATAAAGATGAAGAATTTGTAACTGGGTTGTGAGAATGTTGTTGGTTTACGTGGGAAAAGGTTTTGAATTTGAAATTGGGGTTGCAAGAAGGAGAAGGAGGGATTGAAAATGAAAGAAAAAGAGGGATATTTGAGAGTGAAGCCATGTTAAGTTAATTAGGTTCTTTGTATTGGCATCTCAATGAAAATGGTAGAAATCAAACAAATTGATGTAGGCTTCTTTCATCTACTTATTTCCATTCAACACCTTCATCATTCTCGTTCTTCTGATTTTGAAGTTAGAATTTTATCTACTTTTTTATTTTATTTTATTTTTTGAAAAAACTTTTTTATTATAATAACGATATTTATTTATAATAACATTGAATTAAACGATATTTATTCATTTTAAAATTTCTATTCTCTTTGGATTACTTACACATGAATAGAATGCAAGTGGGGTTCTTGTGAACTTAACACAGTTGGTAGGGACAATGTATAATATATACAAGGTATGAGGTTTAAACTTTGGCCACTACACAAAAAAATGCAAGCGGACAACAAGTTGCACCGCTATGCTTTTTTGGATATGGCAAAACCAATTCTCGTAAACACAACATTCATGGACCTAGGAGATATGACATTGCTATGCATGATCCTTTGAACTTTATGTAAAAGGTCAACAGCCTCTGGTGCTAGGAAACTGAAAGTGTCGAAAGCAAATGGTATAAAAACATGTTGATTGTTAGAACACGGATTCTAATGTTTGGCCACTTTGTTTGACGCTGCTTTTAAGGTTGTCTATCCTACCATAAAAGGCCCAACCCCTAATCTCACTAGTGGTGAAACCCCAGTCAAGTTCACACATGCATGTTTTCCTCCTACCTATCTGTACACCATAACATCTACAAGCTTAAGTGTCGATCTTCTATCTTGTGGGTTAGTAAAAAAAGACGCATCCTTCTTCACTGATACTCCGACCTGCCTAAATACATCAAAAAGTACATCCCTAAATTGATATAGTACATCAAATGTGGATTTTCCTCCTTCATGGCATAAAAAAATGGTAATGAGCATACTTGCGAAAATGCGAGGAATCTCTCCAACCCATCTTTCCAAAGCATGTAGCACCCGTATTTGGGATGCAGATTTATCTCCAAGTTACATCAACAATGCAGAAGCTCTCTCGCATTGTACAACATTATGCTCAAAGTACAATGTCAAAGTTTTGATTATAGTTTCCAAAATCTGTTAGTGATATCAAGTGAGCAGTATTCTTCAGGAATTGTATATATATATTTTAGGACAATTATGTTATCATCTAACAATTTATAGCGTAACAGAATACAAAACATCGCAACCAACTAACCATTACCCTCAGAATAAATAAAAATACATAGATAATAAATAAACGATATGGTTCTTACTAATTTAAATCACTATATATATACACATACATATGTATGTATAATTTTCATATAATTCAGTGATTGCAGGCCATTACACATTGTTTTCCTGCTAAAATGTAAACGCTCAACTATAAAAAAAAAATATAAATTATTGTGTGGAATTACTTTTCATGAAGGTTTCCGGCTCAACCAAGCTACAACCTAACTGATGGGTATAGTTTTTCCCGACAATAACGAGTGAACTCTAATGAGGAGAGAGATAATATATGTTGAGGAATCATATTTGTCGGTAGTACTTGATCAAATTTGTTAGTAGCACTTGTTTTTTTTTTTTCCTTCGTATTTGCTGTGATTCTTTTTTTTCCTTCATATTTGTTACTGGTAGAGTTTTATTAACATCAACATATTTTTCTATTTTAGTAAAAAAAAAATGCACGACTTCAAAGAGTCATCTTTGGTGTATGAAGTTTAATCATTTATTTTTACAAGAAGTTTAATCATATATTCCTTAAAAAATAGTTTAATCACATATTAAATTGTGTATTTTAATCTTTTTTTATTTAAAATTTGTAACATCGATTTAACCAAAAAATATATAATATATATTTGTAACATCGAAATCTAAGGTAAAGCTCAAATTAGTATGCCAAGAATGGGGAGGGATTGTAAAAAATCTTCTACACATTGATGAAGTATGGGTGACCTCTAATATGGACCCTTTTTTGATGGACCAATCATGGACCCTCTAAAATTACCTGTTGTTGAAGGTCACTTGTATTTCCTTAAGTTTATATAAAAACAATATTATTAATTAAGTAATTTACAGTTTTGTCCATCAATGTGTTATTATTTTTTAAGAGAATACGAGAACCTTTTTCCAGTTTTCTTTCCACATCACATTGAAACTTTCTCAACCATTTATCTTTCCAAGCATTTTATACAACTACAAGTAACCAATTTATTCAACCAAAAAAAAGTAACCAATTTATTCAACCATTTCTCTTTCCAGGAGCAGACACAGAGGTTGTCGGTGCCCATGATGATGTTGAACTTCTTCCTCCTCCACCTGGTATCATCACTTCACCCTCCCAAACCCTATTTCCCCAATTCAATTCAGTTTAGTTCATTTATTCTTCTGACACAAATAAACACCTGAGTTAACACTAATTTGAAGTATTTGAATACTAACAAACCCAAATGCTGACATCAACCAGTAAACAAGAAATTAACCTAAAAAGAAGAGAATCATAAGAATCCAAGGAATTAGAATGAATAGTTTGATAATAAAACAACAAGTGATCTACAACAGCAAAATTGGAATGATGAATTTGAGAGTACAAAACCCAATTTAATTTACCAACCATTCACAGGGGAGAGATACGAGCTTCAGCCACTTGGATTTCAGGAACTGAAAGTAATTTGGGTTTGAAGATTAACAATATGAGGTGAGAAAAGAAACTGCAATTAATTAACAGTTATGGATTTGGGGTTTAAGTTTTGAAGATTTAGAATTTTTGTTTGAGAAGTTTAAGATTCAGAATTAACAATTGATGAAAAAGAGAGAAGAATGGAGGAAAAGATATTACAGAAGAACGAAATGAATTTTCTAAGAGAGATGAAAAGTATGGGTCCCATATAGTTTTTTTTTAATTAAAATTGATTAATAATTTTTTAAAATATGATGACCGGTTGTAGCAGGTCATACAAGGAGGTTCATTAGTGAAACTTTTTTGGGGGCTCATATTAGGGGGACCTGAAGTATGAATTCAATTTAAATAATAAAGTAGCCACTATAAAAAAAATTATATAACATTTAAAACTGAACATTTTGAAATTTACGTTTAATCATATATTTCAGAGTTACACTCCAATCAGAACCATTTCACTGATACAATTTTGGACATTGTGGCAAACCTTAGGAGGAACCTAACTCCGGAGAGAAGAGATGGCCAAGTTGGCCTGGTCACTGTGTTTTCTGCTCATATCATCGGCCGTAAAAGGATCAAACTCGTGCTTGCATTCGTGTTGCTCCAGCTGATACTCCTGATCGAATCATCAAGGAAAGAGATTTGGATGCACCACTTTGTCCAGCAACGATGCTATTCTAAGGATTTTAAAAATGTGTATTCGCATTACCCGAAACCACTTTATTCTGCAATGGGTGCTATTACAAGATTTTTTAAATGTGTATGAGTATTATCCGAAACTGATCACAATAATACAAAGCTACAAAGCTGTATTTTGTTCCATCCGTTTATTGGTGGCAACAACGCAAGCTATCAATTTGTTAGGAAAGCAAGACTTGTCAATTAAAACTATACATGTTAGAGTTTTGTTTGGAGACGAAATTCCATCTTATGTTGGTGGCAATGAAAGCATTGTTGAATGGCAGGGAGAAACCTTGAAGGTCCTTGAACGGCACTTGAGTAATTTTTTTGTTGATGTTATTCCCTATTTAAGAAAACTTGCAATGCTACAATTTCCTAAGACCGTCAGACAGATGCCTGCGCTGACAAACCATCACTGCTCATGATAGTAATTCATTGTATGGACAAGATTTTTCTTCTATATCCGGTCTTCGTTCTCGACATTTAATCGTGCCAATGCTTCCATTTGTTACCACAGTAATACAAACAATGCCAAATACCATTGTCCAGAGGACATAATTGGTATTCAAGGGACTAATATTGACTACATTCGTCGCACCAGTGGGAATATATTAACCAGGGTGCATGGTGAAATCATTGTGGAGATAAAAGGGCACCTTCACTCAAATTCAAACATCACATCAATTTTTTCAATAAGTTATAACCAATCACAATAAAACTATTGCTGATAGTTGTTGTAAAATTAGGCATAATAATATATCTACAAATAATAATTAACATATAAATATAAGAATCAATTTAATATAAGAAAGAGAGTGAGATCAATAAACTTATCTGTCTTTGGATGTTGTTGTATAATTAGGTCACCGACACAACTCTATCAACATTTTTGACAACCAAATCAAATTTGTTACTGAATCAACTATCAAGATTTGTAGAACGAACAAGCGGTGAAGTAGTCTGAGACGTGCTGATCATCAAATCTGTTACTGAATCAACTATCAAGATTTGTAGAACGAACAAGCGGTGAAGTAGTCTGAGACGTGTGGATCGCATTGTCCTTAAGGATTTTCTGCGTAATTATACGCTAATTCCCCAGAATTTAATAAACCCTTCTCGAAAAGAACTGAGGATACAAAAGTGACAAGAAAGAAATATTTGCAGGAAGATGAGAACCCATAGTTGTATATAGACTCATGAAAAATAAATCGGTTAACAATATAACTTGAAGCATAAAAGAGGGGATTATGTTTTTGATGTTATATTGATCACTAACAATTAAAATGAGTTTTCTACATTACGTATAAAAAACTTCTACTCCCATGACAAGTGAAAAACGTGTATCAGGACACATATGTTATAGGTTGAGAGAAAGAGAAACAAGGTTTCATTAAGTATGATTATTGCCACATTGAAGAGATATCAAAGAAAAAAGCAGTTACCAAAATTTGGAATTAAACCATGGGTGTAACACTAAGTCAAACATTATAAGTAATAATATGATAATATATTTCAATTAAAATTATGGGACACAAAATATTTGAAACTTTTGAAATGTACTCTAAATTTACAACAATAGATAGTTATGCTAGGTTTGATACAATACTTCTTACTCTCTCAACTCATCTTCCTTGACAGCAATGGATCTTCCGGTCCAGAGACATAATCGTTGAGCCAAGATTTTCCAATTGTGTCTGATTGGAGAGGATTATTGTTGGCATGTACTATCAAGCAAAAAAAAGCATCTTTTATTTTATCTGTCTGATATATCATTATTTGATGGGTATAATTTTAAACGTGGCTAAGAGTTGTGTAATGTAATAGAAAATGTACTAAAAGATTAAGTTATTAACCATTTGAAGGATGTCCGGTTTCGTATCGTAGTGTATATGTGCATGGGTTTGAAACTAGTGGCTTTGAAACTGTATTTTATATCTGTTTGTTTTTAAGTTTGCACTGCCATTTACCGTTGTCACAATCACTACTTAAAAACAAAAAACATCTAAATTTAAGGTAAAGCTTAAAGTTTTACATAAAATTCAAAGTTAAATGTATGACTTCAAGAGTCATCTTTGGTATATGAAGAATGGGCGAGAAAAAACTTCATGATATACATCAAATCAAAAGTGGTTGTGGAAAAATCTTTTACATGTGAATGAAGTAAGGCTTGAATTAAAATATAAAACACACAAAATTATTTTATCTAATATTCAAAATTAATTTTTTTTTTCAAAAATTTAAGATTAATGAAAGATTAAATTCCATTTTTTAATCTTTTTTTTAATTTGAAATTCGTAACATTTAAACTTCTAAACTTAAAGTAAAGTTCAAATTTTAAATAAAATTCAACTTTTTTTTATTTGTTTTTAAACTCGGTATCCATGTCCTCGTGAGCATAGTTTAGTTGGTATGGGCAATGCATAAAATATGCAAGGTCCGGGGTTCAAAATCTGTCCACAAAAAAAAACTCGGTATCCATCCCAAGAGCTGACTAATTTGAGAGGTTCAATTTCACCGTCCATTTGAATGTGGAGGGGGGTGTATTTAAAGCCGAAGCATAGCTCCGTATGAACTTAGCTCACCAAAATTGGCGTTACGGAAAATCGAACCTGAGATTTTGAGAGGAGCACACTCCAAGCTCTCAAGTCAACCCTAAACGAGTTTCAAATTTAAAGTCTTGGTATTAAGTACCTTAATATCTTTGACCGAAATAATCATTGATAGGTTTTCTTACCTTCGGATTGAATTTCACATTATGAGATCCTTTATTGTCTGAAAAATTGATGGCTGAGATAAAATTTGGATCCAACTTTTAAATTTTTAATATGCACCACAATACACAAAAGAAATAAAAAATATCAAACAAATTTTGTTTAGGAAAAATTTTCAAAAAAATAATTTATCGTTTCATTTAAAAAATAGAGTAACAAAAATTTAAAAATCTTCGAACTAAAGAACAAAGATGAATATTCATCATATGAAAGAGTTTGATGTAAAAGGGTTATAAACTAGTGAAAAATTAAAAACATGAGAGAAGGCTAAAATTAATTTGTTATAAAACTAATTAATGAAAGCTAAAACTAAAAAGAGTAAATGATAGAATAAATATATTTAAAAATATTTTGTAAAAAAATATATTTAAAAATATAAAAAAAATTAGAGAAAATATGGAGGCCTATCAAAAAAGAGAGTTGACGATTCACCAAACAAAAGAAGAGAATTGATGAATCAAAAAGAGAAGAGAAATAATAAATTGTACTTTTTTTAAGAAGCTAAATTAAACCACCTAAATTGACACCGGAGAATCGAACCTTAGACTTTGAGGAGGAGCATAATAAATTGTACTTAAACATAAGGAAGAGGTTCTACTTCTAAATTAACCTGGATAAAACCTGATTCTCACATAAATTGAACGTTGTTTTTCTGAATGATTCGTAAAAATTATTAAACATTTAAACTCAATTAATTGGTCAACTCTTCTATACAATTATTAGTAATAGTGCATGTGAGACATTGTATTGTATTGATCGTAATCATATATATTTGTTTACTTTTTTATTATAATTTTATTTATTTGTATAATGCAACATACTTTTTATTATTTCACATATTTCAAATATAATTTATGCTTGTCGCTTTTCAATGGTAATTCTTTAATATGTAAATGTTGACGCTTTTTGACTCTTTAAAAAAAATGGTGATGCTTTTTGACATAGTTAGTATAAATAAATATTTATACGTTGGTATAGACACGTCTAACTATAAATCCATAAACAAAAACTAATAGATCCATTAAACGTCATTGAACAAATAATAGAGTGTAGTCTAAATACATTGCTTATCTACGCATAAGAATGATGGTAGGTTGATGTTTAAAAGTATCATTGTCTTTAATCATGTCATGCTCGGCAAACAACCTTGGAAAAATAGTTTTCCAAATGTGACTTTATTGAGTTGAGTATTGGTCACAATTAATCCAAGTTACCTTTGGCGTAGCATTTGGAGTGCAAAGTTTGTTGTGCATGGGGGCATGTGAATGGTGTATTGGTGCAGGAAATAATATACCAATTAGGGAGCTTCATTGGTTGCATGATGGGATTGGGATTATATCAAACCTATTAGATCCTTTATTGAACATACTAAGGGTTTCACATTTGTTGTTCCATGATATAGGAAAGCTTCGAACATTGACTTGGTTTAAGGTCTAGTTAGTACAAGGGCTAGCTGCTGCGAAAATTATGCAGACTCTTATATTTGAATCAGTTCATAATGATAAAATTATTTGAAAATATGAGAAGGATGTGATTTACTATGTCAAAAGTGCTTATCATTTTTGCATAGATGAAAGCAATTGACACAAATGATATTCGGGTGTTTTTTTTTACATGCATATTTTTAAAAACCCACTTGTACAACCATTTGATGATAACTTTTATAATAATCTTTTTTTTTCTTTCTTCTTATTAATCAAAAGTAATAGAAAGAGAAAGAGTAAAAATATAATTTAAGTATGAAAAAAAAAAGTTGTTTAAAAGTAGTCAAAAGTAATAGAAAGAGAAAAAGAAAAAGAAAAAGAAAGAGTAAAAATATAATTTAAGTATAAAAAAAAGTTGTTTAAAAGTACTTGTCGAAACTTACAAGATGGTTACACAAATATCATTTCTTTTAAAAAAATGCATAGGATATGTGCAACAACAATCAACAAATAGAGAAACACAATACAATATGGATTAGGCCTTCTATAGGATGATACAAAAGACAATATTGACACCTATTTTTCGAGAACACGTAATAAAGTGGGTATTGGTGTTTCTATTATGGATGATCAATGATAAGTTGCGCTTATGGATCAAACATGGGGAGGACGTAGGTATATATAGACTAACTACCATGGTTTTGTTCAATGAGTTTTAAATGGATCTATGGATTTGTGTTTGGGGATCTATGATTAGAGTCTATCAACGATGACTTAATTTAGGCTATCTAAAGGATTTGTTTGATATTAGTCTTAGATTCTGCAAGGATCAATGTGATAGTATGTTATATAATTTAGGGACGGATTTGCTTCATTCAAGGACAAATTTTCTATCAAAACAGTCACCATGAAAAATTTCATTTTCCAATTTTTTTTTATTAGAATGCGTCCTTGTATAAATGGAAGCTAACTTGGAACTTCATATCGCATGTTAACATTGAAGGACGTTCTTACTATTTCGATTATTTCAAAGAGGAAACTTGATAGAGAGACTAAATTGATTGAACGTTATAACATTGAGGGACGTTCTAGCTATTTTGAGGAAAAATTTTATTTATTGGTCAAAATTTGGGGACGAACAAGCGTATTCACTCATTGGTAAAAACCGAGTCATCTTATTCTATCCGAATTGCATTTAATAGAATCTTTTCAAATGGTTTGGAGTCGTTTCTAAGCTTTGTTGAAATATTCATGAACAAATGTTCAAATTTAGAACTTAAAACAATCAGTCATTCATTTTTAATGTGATATATAATAAATGTACAATTGAATGTTATTCATCTTCAATTGTAGAACAAAAGTTGTGGCTAGTATTAGTCACAAGATGTAGCATAAATGACTATAATACAACATGATCTTAACTTTTTTTTTAAGGACAACATGATCATAACTTAAAAGTTAACGATGAAAACAAAATATACTATAAAGTACGATGTTACCTATAATTAATATATAATTTTTCTTTTTTCGTTTTGCTATATTTTGTTTCTCTTAATTTTGTATCAAATAAGAAAACAAGTGTTTTGATAATGCTTTATGTACCGACACAATTTTTTGCTCTGTTAATCTTAGAGTTTGACATAATTTAGGATCACTTGTTCCCGTTAATGACGCTTGAGCACAAGTAGATTCCTTAATCACCAGCTAATTTCTTTGTTTAAACAATGTATCCAACCAACGCATGTGGTCAAGGCGGAAGAAGGAGATTACATGACAAAATTTTCATGGAATCGTAAGTTCTAAAGAATCTTGAAAATTATTATTATACTTATTATAGATTGGGATGACCCTATAATTGAGTTTTGGTTCCTTGTGGTGGCTACACCTATATTTGTTTTATCAATTTTGAATGATTATATTACCTCATCATTCATATCATTAATTTATAAGGGTCGTGATAACAAAGTCGTAAAGACACTTGTTAAGAGATATAAGAAGAAAAAAAAATTTAGAAAAAAGAAATAGAAAAAAATTTGTCAAAAAATTATACTTATCAAATACTTGTTAAAATCGCAATTACCTTATTATTTATGCAAAAAATAAATCTTTTGATTTTTTAAACTATACTCTAGACATACTTGTTAATATTCTTTTAATTTAATTCAGAAACCCCATTTTTAATGATTTTTAAACCCCATTCTCCTATAATTTCTACTATTTGAGTTGTATTCATGAAATTTTGTCATTTGGTCGTTTAGTTCTCTATAAACTAACATTTTCCCTCCCCTTGCAATTCACTAACAACTAACATTTGCCTATAAAAAAACATTTTACCATAATTCTACCACACCTATCATCCGAGCGGTTAAAACATACCAAGAGAGGCGAGAAAATAAGTTAATTTTTTTTTCTTAAAAAATAAATAAATAAATAATTTTATTTCATATTGAGTATCACTTCAGCTAAAATTAATGTTATTTTAGCGTTGTATTATGTGAAAACATTTTTCTCCCACTTCTTAGATCATCTACGATGGAGAGTCTTTCCATTGTGACATCAATTAATATGATGCTTATAGAGATGATGTTTTTATAGGTACCCTCTCTCTCCTATTATTCATGGGTCCCACATGTGCAATTAATTCTATATTTTTTTTCTCTATTCAATTGTTGTATTATTTTAATATTAAAAAGTAAATTTTATATTAGTTGCAAGATTTATATTTAAGTGATCAACATTAAATTTTCAACCAAAATATTTTTTAAAACAACAAATAATTTACCCATCTAAATGAAAAAAAAAAAACATACAATGATTAGATTTAAGCAATACAATAAATAATTTACCATCATTTATTTTATATTTTTTTTCTTCAAGTTTTAACTTTTTTTTTATAATTTATAATTAAATTATTTCAATATTTTAAAATTATATAATTATGAATGAATATATAAATTATTGTTAAAATTTAATGATAGAGTTATTGCAAGGACCCAATTAATAATTATTTTGAGGTGTTGAGTTGGAGAGATTTGGTACTTATCAAGTATTAATTATAAAATGAATGACGTGTACAGTCGGGATCCGTTTAAGCATCTAAATGAAGTGCTGCATTGTGGATGATATTAGAATATATGTTCATTTAATTTTGTAAATAAGAAGATGCCAGACCTTTAAAGCGTGTCATTTGGTGAAAAGATGGTAAAACCTTATACGCTATAAGACATCCATTACTTAACTATTGCTTTAAATTTAATATAGAAAGTAGAAACTAATCTACTATATGTTAGCTTATTACTTATTACTCATTTTCTACTTTTTATCAAATAGTATAACCATGAATGTGTTTGGATGAAGTTATTGAAAATTCTTAAAGTAATTTTAAATAATTCAAATACTCCACAAATTCTCTCTTCATTTATTTTTTTGTATCTATAGGCATTATGATGCTTTCTCGTTTTGTTGATAGATACAGGACAATAAAGCATCATAAATTGGTCATTACTTGCATCACTTGTACACTCGATGAATTTCTTGCATTTTATTTATTAAAAAAAGCACAAAATCCCTTTATTTTTTCAAATTCTCCAAATTTATCACCCAAACAATAAATTCTACATTCAAGAATTTAAATCACCCTCCAAAATTACATTATCTTAAAAATCTCATCTAACCTTACTATCAGTAGAACTGTATTAATTCAGATTCTGTATAGGTTCATTGATCTAATCTGTGGGCAAGGCCAAAACGGCTGCTAAGGCAAAAAGATAATGATTGAATCATAGTTGTCAATTTGTCATTGTCCACTGAGGTCATTTATCCACTAAAGTGTGACTATGCAACACCATCTGTTGGAGAGTATGTGATATGGTCAATCATCTGGCTGCTTCACCAAAAGCATGGAGTAAAAGCTAAATAACTAACAACTCATCTTAGCCTAAATGCCAATTTAAAATTGTCCAAATTATTATTACCTCATATAAAAGCTTGACTTCATTTTATTTTAGTACCTCTATTATAGTTAATTTGTGATTTTGACCTCCATTATATTTTTAAACAATTTTAGTTCCCAATTGTTTGCAAGGCAATTGCTAATCTCTCAATCGTTAACCACTTATACTTATTTAAGACTCTCAAATTGTAATTTTTTTTATCTAAAGAGAATGACTCAACCACTTACCCATCAGAGTTGCTTTCTCTCAAATTCTGATCTTAATTGTTTTTAACCTCTTAAACTTAAAATTTTCGAACCATAAATTCAAACCTTATTACTAGATCATCCTTTAAATTTCATCAAAATTCTCCAAATTCCATATTTCTAAAATTTAAAACTCAATTCATATCTCAAATTTACAATTTTTGTTTTCTTAACTAACGTCGACGCTAGCTGGCATCATCATTATTTAAATAACATACCTCAAATAATAATGATCTAACCCAACAAATACCAAAACAAAAAACAAGCGACACTTAAACTTTTTTATTCCCAAAAAAATAGTGACACCAAATCGAGACAAAATACACAAGCACCGTGAAACTTATACACCTTGGGGACTGAATACACCATGAGATTTTAAGTCATGTCTATGATAGTAGCTTGATGCTCTCAATAATCATATGAAGAGTGTTAATAACGCTTTCTTTTTAACACTTTCTTTAATTTAAGTATTCTTTTTTTGAGGGAAATTTAGGTATTTTTTTATCGAGTTAAGTCAAAGTGGATTTTCCACTTTTAAAATGAATCTCATATAAAATTGTGAGATTTACGTTGATTTCATCTAATACACTAATAAGTTTTAAAGAAAGTGTTAGAAAATGTGTTCTTAACTCTCTCATGAATCACATTTATTTCATGATTGCAAAAGATGACACTTCATATATTTCCAAATAGACAATATGATAACCAACCATATCAATATCAACATCACACACAACTCTCCCACAATCAAACAAACCATGAAATCGTAAAACTTGATCCACACCTTAATTTCTCAAAGCATGAGAAATTCATAACCATCTCAAAACATCATACTAAATTTGCCAAGAAAAAGGACAATAAAAATAAATAAATAAAGGTTGCATATTCCTCACCACCATAAGCCATCATGCCAAATTAGCGTCTTTTAATCGATAACTCTTCGATGAGATGATAAATTAGCGTCTTTTAATCAATAAAATCATATATCGAAACTTTTTTTTTGTCAGGTAGTCTAATGGATAGATTCACACACACATTATGTATAAAGAAATGTGAAATTCAAGGTTCGAACCGCGACCCCTGCACGTAATGTCCTAATAGCTATCAATTGAGTTATGTTTACAGGACTATATTGAAACATTCTTGTTGTTGTTATTACTACCACTACAAAGACAATATCGGTCCTTGTCATTAAATCTTATTACGTCATACGACGTTTTAGAGAATTGGATTTTTTTAAGATAACTTATTCATGAAATTATTCCTTGTGTTGAGAAACCTTATTACGACAATGACCTAAAAAAGTGTCGGTGGGTGATTGTGGTTAGAAAGTTCAATGCTTTCAACAAAAGGAAAATATTCCAGTGTACAAATCAGATTGCAAGTTTATTATTCAAAAGTTGTTGAACTAAAAACGTGATAGTATACATTATTTGCATTTTAAGCCACCAAATAAACGTTCATTGTCCACCCGCCTCATTTTTTCTTCCTCTATGAAACGTATGAATTTTAATAACTTTAGTTATAAAAACAAAGAAACAATTCTAAAAGAAGTGATGTGAACGTGAAGAATCACATAATTGTGCACCCTGCTGCGTTTTCTTCGCTTAGATATTGATCGCATCGGCCCACATAACATGGCCCACTTCCACCATAGCTATCGTATACTGGTCTTGCATAGTATCCGTCATAACATTGTGGTCCACCATACTGATTAGGGTATGGGCCGTATGGCCCAATGGGTCTACCCTCATAGCATGGTGGAACATAACACATTCCAACTGGAACCGCCATAGGTGGTGGCATTTGTGGGATCATCATAGGCATGGCAGTTGGTGTAGGCTTGTCTTTGGGCTTCTCGGCTTCAGGCTTGGACTTGGGCTTTTCCGCATCTTTAGGTTTATCTGAATCTTTGACTACAGAAACAAAAGTAACTTTCTTTTCCGGGTCAGCTGCCTTGGGCTTCTCGGCCTCTTTTGCAGGCTTGGGCTTCTCGCCTTCTTTTTTCTTCTCCGGTTCCTTCTTCTTTTCGGGCTCAGCAGACTTCGGCTTCTCGGCTTCCTTTTTCTTCTCGGGCTCAGCTGCTTTAGGCTTTGGCGGATCCACTATTTCAATACTCTTGATGGAACCTCCACCTTTGTAACAAAGCTTGTCCCGAATCTTCTCAGGACTACAACATACCACCGTGATTGTCACAATGTTTGCTTTGTCATCGTACTTTTGGTCTCGAATTTCTGATATTGCACACAAAAATTTCAACACCCAAAAATTAACTCAATTTTATATCCTTTTTCAAAACAAAAAAAATTGTTAAACCCAAATGTATACAAATGTTTTTGATTTTCAGTGCCACCAATTCTAATAAAGCAATAAATAATTTATATGTATGTGCCAAATATATAGAAAATAAGTAGTGGTGATGAACTCACGAGGGTACTTGTTGAGTAGTTTCCTAACCTTCTTGTAGCATTTCTCACACTCAAGATCAACCTTGAGTCTCATAATGGTCACCTGAATAAAATTCACCAATTAAAATGATATAGGACCATGGTTAAACAAATTTATGATATTAATAAAAGAATGGCATACTATGGCTATGATACAAATTCAAGTATAAAAACCCCAATAAAATTGAATTGAAGATCACAATTTCATTTTTGTGACAATTATGTGTTTGTTTTGGAGATAAGGAAGATTGATAACTTTGATGGAAATTGAAATAAACTTTACCTTTTCAGCCATAGTTGTAGATCAGAGATCTGATCTGAGGCACAAAAGAAAATGATAGAGAATGTAGACAAAAGTGAGCAGAGCAAACAACACAAAATGGACAGCAAAGAAAAATCAAGAAGCTATTATAACTTATAAGCTTAATACATAAACATGTAGGCCCTATAAGACTGAATTTCTTGCTAAGATTGTTGATAGACAGTGTTGGTTTTTGCTAGAACTGAAAGGGTGTATATATGTCTACGTTATTAATACAATATAGTATATGTAATATTCATAGAATTTGATGACTTTGCAATTCAATTTTGCTCTCTCAGCACATAGCATGTGCCGTCTTTTGATTTACACGCCTAACCTTATTGACTCTATGAAACTTCATGAACCCCTCTATTAATAGTACTTGATTCAATACCAAATTTGGTTAAAAATTATTTACTATGATTATACTTATGAGTAGGACAGAATCAAAATTTAATTTTTTATTATTGTTGTTTTATAAGTTTGGTTATGTACAATAATGTCCATGCACTACCACATGCCATCCGTACACGTGTCACTAATGCCAGATCCTATAATATGTGTAGCACATGAGTAGTAGTAATGAAATATAGACCAAACTTGAGATGTTAAATTAAATTAATAAGGAGGGTGAAATTGCGTAATGGTAACACTACCTAATACTATTTTTTTAGACAAATCGTTATACTAATTAATTAGTTGCAGATGGGGTGGTTGTGGGAGAGTGGTCCAAATTTGTGGGCTCCATAGAGTGTTTACATATTTCTTTGTATGAATTATGAAATGAAAGCTTAGCCATCATAGGATTTAACCGACACCAATATTTGTGTGAGGGGTAGGAAACCTTAGCCATAATCATAGGTTTTAAGCAAATGCCAAGGTTGCAACTATGTAAAGTGTAAACGCGGTTTCAACTCAATAATGAAGAGATATATGATTTTTAGCATAAGGTTGTTTTCATAATTGAACACTTTCCTTATCTCTTTTCATTGTCTTTAATTTGTTTCTTGTGAGAAATAATGACTAAAGAATCTTTTTGGTACTTAACTATCTAACATGCTAATATATCAAAATTACAAAAATATCTAATTAGGTTATAGCTCACAAATATATCAAAATTACAAAAATTCTGATGGAATTGTGTTTCACTTTTAAAAAAAAAAACAAAATTAGTATTAAGTGTGACGTTTTGTTGGTCACTAATTTATAGGATATTCACAAATTTTACTAACTTATTTGAGGATCAAACTAAATGGTAAAGATAGACTAAAAAATATTTTTGTAAATTTGATACATTTAGATATTACGTAAACACGCCTCAAACATTTAAGGATTAAAATAATTGTTTCATCTAAAAATAATATCTATTCATGCCACATGATACATTTAGATATTATAGTAAACACGCCTCAAATATTTAAGGATTAAAATAATTGTTTTATCTAAAAATAATATCTATTCATGCCACACTAAGTGAATGACGTTGTTAGAACCAAAGCTATTGATAACTTTAGCTTTCAATTGATTTGATGATGATATAGCACATATTAAAGTGGACAATATTTTTTTTAATTATTTAAGATTACACACTAATAATATAAAGGTACAAATAATTCAAAAGATCCAGCTAGGTTTAAGCATTGATCAACTCAGCATAATCAAAATGAAGAGTCAATTTAAAGCATTTCTCAAACTCATTGAAGAAACATCTAGAACTGAAAATAGGATTGATTCATTGAATGAATAGACAAAGTATAATGTTTGTGCTTATATACACATATGAATGTGTCATTTCGTCATAACTACTCTAACTAACTACATGAGCGTGAAATAAAGACACGCCTTTGGAAGATCGTGCTACGTCAAGTCCTAGAAAGAACTTTAGTTTGCCTAAGTCTTTGATATGGAAAGTTTTGTCAAGAGCTACATTGAAAGCATCATACACCGTGAGTGAAGTTTCTGCTAGAATTATGTCATATACATGGAATAGAATGTCAATAAATGATTTGGAAGTTGACTTGGTAAATAGGGTAAGATCAAAATATGCTTGCATAAAACCATGAGCAAATAGAAAAGTTGTCAACATCTCAAAACATAAGGACTTGAGCAATGTGTATACTTGGCATGGTTAAGGAAAGGAAACTCCTTGATTTATCCTCAAATAAACTAACTCATGTCAATGTCGAACATGTATATAGGATAGAGCCAAGAGAACTCTGAAAATATACAAGTTTAGAACATGTGAAGAAATCCAATCCATTTGTCTGAGTAAAACCTTGTATCAACAATCTTGTTATGTGACAATATGCGTATCTTCTAATTTGGATACCCATTTACTGCCAATAGATATTGCATCTAGAGGTAAATCTGTTAGAACCACGTAGGTTCAAAGAACAATATATATGTATTATGTTTTTATGATAACAAGACTATTGATGAAGGAACAATTTGTATACTGAATGTGTCTTCAAGCATGCATGTTAGTATAAGACAGATAGATGAATGAAGTTAATATGTTGGTCTTGATACAATAGTTGATCCTCCAATCAAAGAAGACACACAACCATATGTGACTCAACCATCATGTTTTGATGAAAAAGGCAAGGAAAATTGCTTGTACAAATTGAAGAAAGCTTTCTATGGCTCCTATCAGACACCTAGAGCATGGAACAAGAAGATCGATGGGTTCCTTTTTCAACAAGGCTTTGTAAAATGTGTACATGAGCATATCATATACTACAAAAACTCAACAAATAAGCACAAAGCTAATATGTTGGTGACATGATTGTGACCGGCAACAATGAATCATAAATAGCACATTTTAAAAAAATTATATGACGCAACAATTTGAAATGTCTGATATTGGTATCTTTATCTTATTTCACAGAAATGGAATTTGAGATAAAAGCACAAGGATTGCTAGTTCATCAGGGAATATTTGCTTGAGACATATTGAAAAGGTTTCAGTATGCAGCACTACAAAGCAGTTGCACATTAGTGGAAACAAGCCTCAAACTAATTGCATATAATGATGAAAGTCTGGTTGATGCAACATTGTACAAGCAAATAGTTGGTTCCATGAGATGCTTATGCCATACTATGTCTGATATAATATATGAACTATGAAGTAGGGCTAATAAGCATATTCATGGAGAAACCTACAACATCTCACCTAATTTTGGCAACAATTTTTTTTTCCTTAATTAGGTCTGTCAAAGGAACCTGTAGCCTAGGGATGTTATTTGCTAGAAACCAGAAAACACATGAATATGAGCTGTTTGGATACTTTGACTTAGATTGGAGTAAAGATAAAAGTGATAGAAAGAGCATTGTTGCATATGTGTTTATTTATGGGAATGAAACAATATCATGGTGCTCAAATAAGGAAGATGTGGTAGTTTTATACTCTTGTGAGGTAGAGTACATTGCATCTTCATTGGCTTCATGTCAGGTTCAATGGTTAAGCATGCTGATGCAAGAGATGAATTTGAATAAAGATGTGAGCAATAAATCATCTATTAATCTTACAAAGCGTCCAATTGCTCATGGAAGGATCAAAGACAGAGAAATAAGATTCCATTTTTTGAGAGATCAAGCGAATAAGGAGAAGTTGGATTTGCAACATTGCATGACTACATTCAATTTTCAGACTTGTTAACAAAGCCATTGAAGGCTAACACGTTTAAAAAACTCAAAGGAAAACTTGTAGTGGTGGAAAATACTAACTTGAATTAGGTAGGTGTATTAGATGAAATAATTCAATGTTAGTTAGCTTCTTAAGAAACAAAGTAGTTAGGAAG
>Ga0315915_1001719_pt1 | contig 26910 bp, 18 predicted proteins | sample MpolbnodulesMG_FD_207738 | JGI IMG/M metagenome (GOLD analysis project Ga0315915, IMG submission 207738) | Medicago polymorpha root nodule microbial communities from Los Angeles, California, United States - branched nodules | ecosystem: Host-associated > Plants > Roots > Nodule | place: USA...
GTGTGGCGGTATTTTACGTCAATCTGATGGAAGATGGATCAAGGGATTTAGTCGCAAAATTGGAGCTTGTGATGCTCTGCATGCTGAGATGTGGGGTCTTTATCTAGGGCTTGATATGGCTTGGAGTGAGGGTTTATCTCACGTGATTGTTGAGAGTGACTCAAAAGTGCTTATTGATATGGTTACTAACAATTGCAAGATCAATGGAACCATCCCTTCTCTGGTTCGACGTATTCAGGAGATCCTTCAGTGAGATTGGCATACTAAGGTTATTCACACTTGGCGGGAAGGCAACAAATGTGCTGACTGTCTGGAAAATTTTAGCCTATCATTGAATTCTTGGAATTTGGTTGTTTTGGAGTCTCCACCCAGTGAACTTCAAAGACTCATTTATGATGATATTTTTGGGGCTTGCATGCCTAGGAATCTGCGTGTAATTTAAATTTTTTTTTTCCTCTTTCTTTTGGGCCGTAGGCCCTCTTTTGTACCAAAAAAAAAAGAAACAGTGAAATGAGCTCAACAAAATTTGCAACGCAATTTTTGAGTCCATCTCAAAATCAACAAATTATGTATGAAGATCATGAATCCTTCGTAACACTACGAGCAATTCATTAGCGAAAGTGGAGAAAACCATTCCGTTTTAATGAAAACAAAGTTACCATTATCATTTTTTATGCAAATTCTAATTTCAACTCTATTGAACGGATTTGTAAATGACGCATCAATGTTACATTTAAAACTACACTTAGTTTAATTTCTTCCATCTGTCAATAAAAAATAGGAGTTGGGAAACATTGCAGGATATATAATACAGAAATTCAGTGCCAACGGCCAATCTTTCAATAAATATCTTCCTCGCAGAACCACTTGGTTGGATGTCTCTGCTTTATTGTTTGAGATCATGTTGTGTTGTTGCAAAAAATTGATTTTGATATTTAATAATTTAAAGATTAAATTTTATGTTTTTTTTAAATGATAAAAGTTAGGCTTAAATGCACTTTTCACCCCCTATGTTTTAAAAAGTTGCGAATTTGGCCCCCTTTTAAAAAAAATGGATATTTTGACCCCCTAACTTTTGGCCATATTTTGATTAGCTGATTTTGATGGAGATTATGACAATTTCTCAGTCTCTAATGATGTAAACTGGCATGGCGATAGAAGGATGCTAATAAGTGGAGCCAAACTAGCACGGTGTAAGTTTTGGCTCCCTAAAGAAGGATCCACTTATTAGTTTGGACTCCACTTATCATGCCAGTTTGGACACCATGCAAGTTTGGACTCCACTTATCAGCATCATTCTATCCCCATGCCAGTTTACACCATCAGAGATTGAGAAATTGACATAAAATCAGTTAATCAAAAGAGGGTTAAAAGTTAGGGGGTCAAAATATCCATTTTTTTTAAAGGGGGCCAAAATCACAACTTTTTGAAACATAGGGGATGAAAAGTGCATTTAAGCCTAAAAGTTATTGTGTTATTATTAAAAAAAAAAGTTATTTGTGTTAGTTTACCTTAATGCAAGTAATTTTTAAAAAACAATCTATCAATTATTTATTTTTTGTTATGATGATCCTAACAGCGAAACTTACATCACTAAATATTGAGAAATGGAAAATTTTGAATTCGATCTGCACTTCAACCTATCAAATTTACCATACGTGTCGTACTTACGGGAGTATCGAAAATCTATTTTAAGACAAGTTAATCAAAATAGCTTCTCATTCAAAATGACTTTTACTTTTTTTTTTTTTGGCAAAATTAAACCCGTGATACGTTAACTTAATTTCAGATAACGATTTGATTTTTTTATTTGATTTTTTCATTATTTTTCTTCAAAACTCCCATAATTCTCTAAGACTGATTCAATTGATCACAAATTTTATTTTTTATGTATCGCATACATCATTTGATCACTATTATAAACAAAAATTTACAATTTGGATTCATTCAATTAATTATGTATATAATCTTTATTATACATCACATACATCATTTAATGAATGAATCTAAATTATAGATTTTTGTTTATAATAGTGACCGGAGGGTGATAACATATCGCAACCTATTCCTCAAAAAAAAAAAAAAAATATCACAACCTATTCTCTTTTTTCTCTTACGTATTATTTGGGTGTTCATGAAATATTTTTCTTTTCAATTATAATAACTTAGATGAAATCCAATTGTGAGTACATATGTCATTATGGTGTCCTTGCATGCAAACAATTTTAACAAAGAAAGTCATTGGCATTTTTATTGGATAATCGGTATCATTAGCAACTTATAACGAAAGAAATCACAAGGAAAAACAAATAATATCTGGATTGAGTATTGAGGTGGGGAAGTTAGTTGTGAGAAAATGACAAATTCTAATTCGAAAATCAAACTAAAGTTTTGTAATTGTCATGGTCATGGGGTACGACCACTTTCAAAGGATGAGGCCATTTCAAACACAATCCTGCCCTACATTCTGAAAATCTTAATATAGATAGATACAACCATAATAAATGTACCGACGCTAAATAAATCAAAAACAGTATTTCAATTTAAAAAGTTTTTATTTATTTATATCTTTGACGTTAACAGTTTTTATTTTAATGTCAAATTTGGTTATCCTCTTCATTAAGCTAGGTAAATTAGCACTCTGTTTAAAAAAAATGCAATATCAATTCTACTACAACCTGCATAGATTATTCAAGTAAAGTTGAATGGGGTAGATACTTTTATAAGTGGAAATTCATGGTCTTAATGTACAAAAACAAACAAACAAAAGGAAGCGAACCAATTTTACAATTCATCACAACGGCCACTTCCGCCAACCAAAAGGCAGCAACACTTACTCCAACAAGTAAACTTTTATGAAATTTTTAGTCCTGATATCCGTTCAAAGAGAATCAGAGTAGCTTTCAACGCTTTGATATTCCCCCACTTTCTGACTCCCATAATTAAGATATTGTCGGCAAATTGAAGGTGGGATATTTTAAAAGAAGATTCAAAACTCACATCATAGCCACAAAAATTCCAGCTTCCATAGAAGAGTTTATCATCACATTCAACCTCTCCGCTGTTATTGGAAATAAAAAATGAGATAATTGGTCCCTTTGCCTAAGGCTCCTACCGACCTTAAATTTGTTTGTCGGACTTCCGTTCACCAAAACATACGTAGCTGCCAAACAAATACATTCTATAATTCAATGTCGTCATTTACAAGGAAAACTAGGGCTGCCCTGATTAAATTGGAGGCTAAGTTCTAATAATAAAAATGAGCCCCTAATAACAAAAATGCAATTTATTTTTAAAAAATTCATCATCTAATCTAGACCATAAATAGCGTAAAAAATAGGTATCTTCGTAACTAACCAAATATAAAAAAATTGGGCTCCAATAAATTTAAGATTTACATACTTTTAATATACTTGATTTAATTGGTCCTATGGCTTTCATTAACCAAAGAGTCATAATTTTTAATCCGCTGCTTTTGATTTAATCCGTAATATTTAATATAAAGAATAAAAAAAATTAAAATGAAGGAGTTGAGACTTGAATAGGCGTACATCAAAACTCATAAAGGCACACAATAGGCTGCACCAAACTTGAAATCCTGTCAACCATGTTTTACGTGTTGAATAGATATTGTTAACAACCATTGGGCTTTAAAAAAACTCAAAATTTGGCCCCCGCCCTAAAATGTGTGGCCCGACACAATATAGCTGGTTGCACACCCTCTAGGTTGAGCATGAGGAAAACCCATCTTTACCATAGCCGAATCAAATATTCCCACTCGATAGAATCATAAGCCTTTTCAAAGTATACTTGTAAACAAAATTAACTCCTTCCTTTTCTTAGCATCCTCCACTACCTCGTTGGCAATAACAATACCATCCAGAATATACCGACCCTTAACAAAAGTCACTTAGCATTAGAGATAACAGATTAATGAACGATTTTAATCTTTTCGCCAAAACCTTGGCCAAAACTTGTACAAATAGCCAACTAAAGGAATCGGCCGAAAATTAGATAACTTTTGAGGAGAATTACCTTGGGAATAAGTGCAATAAATATACAGTTAGAACCCTTCACCAACCTATTGTTAATGTAAAAATCAACAATAACCGTATAATATCAAATTTAAGATCAACCCAAAATTACTTGATAAAATCAAATTTGATGTCATCTGAGTCTAAACTTTTAAAGTTGCCACAGTCCTACACCTCCTTTTTCGCCTATTCTTCACAAAAAGGAACCTCCAAATGAACTGCATCCGTAATGCACAAAGACTTAATTGAAATTTTTTCACATCGGGTCTCATTAAAAGTATTATGTTTAGTTTCAATTAAGACAAATCAATTCAAGCCTCAAAAGCAATTTAACTTGTTGATACTATTAGAAGCTTATGCGATTAACTACAATCGATTCCTACTACTTTCTATGTAGGGGTATAGTAGATTGGTTTTATGCTTTTTCTATCAGCCAATTATTTTATGCTATTTAGTTTTAAATGCACAATTATAATCCATTTTGGTAAATATAATGGCAAAAAAACAATTTTGATCCAAAGTATCTAAACAAAATTAATCGATAAGAATCACTTTTACGTTAATGTTTTTAAACATGAATCAATATAAGTTCAACTCACTTTTAATTAAAATCAATTCGTTTAAAATCAACTATGTCAGAATCAAGGCTCAAACCATACAATTCAACTTAGAATATATAAACAACTCGCGCGAATTTAGAGGTCCTTTATGTTTACTCAAAAGCCCCTCAATTTATCGAAAAGTATCTTCCAATGAAACAAAACTTATTAGAATACATGTTTTGATAAACTTTTTTCATCGGAAACTATCTCTCGATCAGAGGTTGAGCAACTTGAGAAGCCTATGGATCAACTTTCTATCCATTCTTGCCAATTTTGAGTGTTGCTTTTCTAACATTCAAAATGTCCTAGGAACACAAGTAAAAGACCAAAAAACCCGACGGCAGTTAACTGCCGCTGGGTTTCTAGTTATAACCCAACGGTAGTTAACTACCGCTGGGGATATTTTAGTAATTTACTTGTGTTGTTAAGAACTTCTGAATGTCACAAAAGCAATTGTCGCCTATTTTTGCTCAAAAAAAGGGCCTTTCTTCGGTACTAGTTTTTTTTTTTTCTTTCCGGTTTTGGGCTGAATAAAACTGGACTGTAAGGAACACAAAGAAGACTAAAAAGCAAGGAAGATCCCTCATTTTTTATACCAAAAATTTATATTCTTTTTAACACCGGTGTTATTGTTGTTAGTATTCTATTTCCTTAACATCATCTTAATAATATTGACCTAAAGCGTTCTTATTATCCATGCTTTATAATTTTCATACTAACTTCATTCGACTGTTGTTCTCATGCGCCCTTTTTTTCTAAAAATATTTTGGTTTGGATTATATAATCCGAACACAGTTTGGATGAGTTTGAATTATATAATCTAAAATATGATTCTATATAAGCAACAATCAACATCTCTCTCATTTGTCTCCGTGAGCTTAACTCAGTTGGTAAAGACAATGCATAATATATGCAAGATCCGAGGTTCGAACCCCGGACCCCATAAAAAAAAGCATCTATCTCATTTCAGCAGTTTTGAACTTTGCTTTTAAAAACAAAAAAAAAATGATAAAACATGTCAAATAATATTTTTTTATATAAAAATACAACCAAAAAATTCAAAATATCAAATAAAACTAATTCAAATTTTTTTTCTTCAGATTTTTCTAAGAATATGAAAAATAAAAATAAAAATAAAAAATGGGTCTAAACAATGGAATTTTAGATTTTGAGGGGCGGAGTCTCATAAGAAGAAACTTCTATGAGAGTCGTGATCCTTGATTTTTTCCTGATTTTATGGCCAAGTTTCGGAGCAATCCGATCAAATAGCCCAAATATCATTTTTTTTTTTTTACTGAGAACATCTAACAATGGCCTTAAACAGAATTATGAGAGTTAGGAAGGTTAATTGGTCCTTAAAATGATTATCCATGTTACAAGCATGTTCAAAATTTGTGCTGATATAATTCGGGTTATATAATCCGAACTGTTTTTCCCTTGAATAAAGGTGTTTATGGGATGTTTGGATTCTATAATCCGAAAAAATCAATGAACGCGTCCTATTTTTTTGGGGTTTTCGGATTATAAAATCCGAATTGATGAAAAACTCATTTTTTCACCTCATAACAAAGGAAAAACTCAGTTTGGATTCTAAAATCCAAAAATCACATGGACATTTTTAAAAAATATATACGGCGCGTGAGAACCTCATAGGGTGGGAAAAGTAATAGTCTTGTTATTGTGTCTAATGTTTCGTGGTAATGTTGTACCTTACATTAAAGACTTGTTTGATGAAGGAACCCAATAAGGCCCAATACTTTCACATGAATATCATTTGAATTCTACTATTCTCTAAACAAAAATTGCTCACTCCTAACCAAACTTTTCAAAATACCCCTGCGTGAGTTAACTCATGCTAGCGTTAATTCTGCGTGACTTAACTCACGTTGCGTGAGTTAAGTCACGCTAGTGTTAATCTCTATGTGACTTAACTCACGCTGGATATAGGGTCTGCATGAGTTAAGTCACGCAATGTCTGTGCTCAGTCCCATATCGGGCAGAAACACTAATTCCCTGATTTCATTCATACCATCATTCATATATACATACATCCATTCCTCTCAAAAATACATGTTTTCCTCATTCATTCCTTCCTTAATAATTTTGATACGCAAAATAAACGAAAATTAACCAAAATGTCATAAATAAAACGCAAATGCGCAAATGTAAATATATTACATCCATATTTGACAAAATGTCATAAAAAACTACAAAGGTAACAAGTCATAAAGAAAGACCCTACTGCTCCCATCGACTCCTACTCCTCCTATGCGGAGTCGACACATCCTCCAACACGCGATACTGTTGCCGGATGGTCTCCATAACGCGGGCAAAAACATGATTTGAATACACATCAGGAATCCCATCCATAGCGCCGTCAACGACAGCTCTGATATTTTGGATGACCTGGAATGGATCGGGAAGATGTTTGTCCCACCGCTGCTCAACAATAACCTCCTTGTAGACAGGTCTGGGAACTGTGTACTTAGGAGCGACAGCAGGGGCGATCATAAAAGGATGTGATACATGGTAGAACAATTTCATGTACCCCTTTGAATGCTTATGCCCCTCGTCCTCAGGGACCGGCTCACCCCTCTCCTGCTGGGTAAGGACATGAACAACAAACTCCAAGAATGTCGTGATTTGATGATGATTTCGTTGAATTTAGTGAAATTCAGAAAAATGGGGAGAAAAATCGTATTTTGGATGGTTTGAAAGTGAATGGGTTATGTGTTTATGTTTCTGTGTTATATGACTTAACTCACGTAGCGTGGCTTAAGTCACACAGGAACATAAGTAGCGTGAGTTAACTAGCGCAGGGGAAATTACGTCTTTTCAGTTGGGAGCGAGCAAAAACAGTTGGGTAAAGAGCATAATTCATATCATTTTCCTAATCAACATAAAAGGTCACATGAAAATGTACTTCAATAATTTAGTCTATAATTGAATAGATTCATGATTAATTGAAGAACTATTTTTGTTTTCGAAGAAGTTAAATTAGCTCACCCAAATCAGCATTGAGAGAATGGAACTTGAGACTTTGAGCAGGAGCACACTCCAAAGTCTCAAGCTAAAACCATTAAGCCAACCCAAATAGGTTATTAATGGAAGAACTATACCTTTTATATGATCCCTCTCAACTCTCTTTTTAAATATGTCTTCAGCACATATGATTTAAGTAATTGCATTGCACCTCCTCTAAATTTGAGTAAGTAGGGAAAATATATTAATATTTCTATAGATCAAGCACTAAAATTACAGTCCACATTCGTGTCTTCCAAGGGTATGTACCACCTTCCATTTCTACTTCATGTAATGGTGCTCTTATTGATCCATCTAAGATTCTATGTTGAGATAAAAGACATATGAAGTTGTCATTATCTAAGTTGTGATCTATGAAGCTCTGGCTTAAACACGACTACATTGACACCAATAATAATTTAAGAAAATGATATAATTTAATGTATTTATGCTTCGTAGGTTGTGATGAATCCAAACTCTGAGGAAATTGATGAATATGTGTGAGGATAGCATATTAAGTGTGAAGAATAAGGAAGACTATATTCTTCTAAAAAAAAATCTTAGATTTATTTTTTGAAGAAGTTAAATAGTCCACTCAAATTGACACCGGAAATAATTGAACCTGAGACCTTGAGAATAAGCATACTTCAAGGTTTCAAGCCAACTGCACCAGACCAACCCAAATGGGTTAAAATTTTCTTAGATTTGAATAACAGATTTGTCAAAAAAAAAAAGAACCACGTATGAATGTTGAGGAACAGACTCAAAACTACTAATTCTTGATTTTGGAAGATCAAAATTTGAAGGAGGTTGAACAAATTCACATCTAAAGCTAAGCAAACCCAAAAATTCTAAGTTTATACAAACGATTTGCATAAACAAAATCGAAATTTAAACTCTGATTTTATTTTAAATATCTTGTACATAATTATCTTGTTATCAATTGTAATCAACCAGTACTGTGAAATATGACGATATTCTTCTAAAGAACTATGCATGAATGTTTTAGGGACAGAATCGAAACTATTGGTTCTTGGAAGATCAAAATCTGTAGACAAATAGTCTCGGTAACATAATAACATGTTCTGTTGTGAATTTGGAAGCTGACATATGCTACAGCTGAGAAAACAAATCAGAATCAACTAACTACCTAATAGATTTCGCTAACTCAACATTCTTTATGTCCATTTTCAGTATCATAGTCGCATGATTCGCAATTGGCGTCGGTATGCACTATGGGTACAGATTCGTGGTACGTGACATGTGAAGAATTTGGTATGTAGGGCAGTATAGATCTCCGCTTCGGTTCGTAATACCAATGCTAAACAAATATAAGCCCAACACTATATGATAAAATGGCCCACAAGCTAAGAGGGGTGTTTTGGATTGAGATTTTGAAAGACAATTTTGATTTTGATAGAAAAAATCATGAAGATTTTAAAAGACTTTGTTGGATTGTATTGACTTTGTGAAATTTTAAAAGACATTTTTTGAAAGACTTTTTACAATCAAAATTCTTATGCAAGATTTTAATAGATTTATTAATATAGATTTTTAAGATTTTAAAGGACTTTATGGATTTTAGAATTTTAAAAGGGTCAATGAATTTGAAGATATAATACATTATACGGTATAGTAGACATATAGATCAATAGCAACAAAAAAAAATTGTAAAAATAAAGTACATAGTTTTAAATCAATCACTATAATAATAAATTAATTTAAAACCGAAAAAGAAATAACATTGAATCAATGAACGTATAGACTATTAGAGGTACTCTCGAAAAGAAAAAAAACTATTAGAGGGTAGTATTACTAGCAGTAAGGACTGATCTTAAAAATTCTAGCCATATGATTGATTATAATAATTTGATATATAATAAATAGACGGGTAAGTTCTGTTAAGAAAAATGCAAGTTACAGGTATGAGAATTGAAACAATTATGTTTGGCAAACAAAAGAAATAACTGAAGTTGAGAAAAAAACAAGAAAACGTTCAGGCAAAATATTGGCGATTTCATGTCACTATTCATTGTAATTTTCTCTAGTTTTCTTCACTGGTAGGTAACCTATCCTCCCTTCACTTCCTTCACCTACCTTGCTCAGATCATGTCTTCACCTTTCATCTTATCATGGTCATGCCTTTGTAATTGTGATTTTCCATCAGATCCAGTCAATAATCAACCTAAAACGGTATCTACCATTAACCCTAACCTGAAACCTATTTCCCAAGTTTCAGCTGTTCCTATAAAAAACTTAGAAATTGAACCACCTAAGACCTCACCTGTCCCTAAAATAACCATTGATGCTTCAGTTCGCCTTATTGAATCTACCCAGAAACAACCTAAGACCTTTGCTCAGGCTTTGTCAAATTTATGTGATATCCCTACCTCTCAATTACCACAACCGGTATTGAAAGGTTATAACTATGCTATTGATATTCTAGAAGAAGAGGTTGATGCTGGTATCAACTCATGCAAGTTCAACCTACATGCAAGAGTGATATGACCCAAAGGTACATCTCCTCTCACTGTTATTGCTATGCGTAACAAACTTACTCAGATTTGGAAGAACTTGAGTAAGTGGGGTGTAACTTCTATTGGTATAGGTTTTTTTGAATTCTTTTTTTCATCTTTGGAAGATGTCAAAAGGGTTAGATCCACCATCGTGGAATCTAAACCCTTGGGTGTTGAAACTTTTTGCTTGGACAAGGGACTTTAACCCTAAAATTCAAAATACTACATCAACTCAGGTGTGACTTAGAATCTATAGCCTTTCTCAAGAATATTGGCGCCCTAGAATTTTGTTTACTATAGATAATAGTGTTGGAACACCTATTTGTACTGATCCTGACTCCACAAAACCTATGATGGAAAGAAACTTTTGTCATTTTGCTAAGGTTTTGGTGACATGGACATCACTCAACAATTGCGTTATAAAGTGTTAGTGGAAAGGAAGGATTGTGCTTTCTTTGTTAATCTGGAATATGAAAACCTTCCTGAGTTTTGTTCACATTGTTTGAAGATAGTGAAGCCTCTAGCTATAGTTTTGATGATGTTAGCCTTTAGTCTCTATATTAGTGTTATTTAGATTGGATGTTGTTAGTCTAGCTTTTATTTTAGATTTTGTTAAAGCACCCCAGTGAAACAATTGGTATCTGTTCAAATGTGTATGTTTCTCTACATGAATCGATTCATTCTTATTTGAATCGTCTCATTTAAGTCTTTTACTTGATGTGAATCGATTCAAGATGTTTATGAATTGATTCATGTTTGAATCGTATCAATCATCTTTGAGTCATATCATTAAACTCTCTGAATCGATTCAAACTTACTATGAATCGATTCATACCTTCATTTGGACAGTTTGAATCGTTTCACTTATCACATGACTTGCATCAATCTTCATAACCTTTCCCTCTTTCTAGGGTTGTCTTGTTTAGTGTCTGAATCGATTCAGTGGTTTACTGAATCGATTCACTCTGTTGTTTCTTTAGGAAAGTTATGCCTTGTTGCTCCTCACTATATAAACCCTTCTCCTCTAATCTTCCAAATTATTGAATCATTTGCAACTATTCTCTCTAGGTCTCAAAAACTCATTGTTCATGCATTCTTCAAGATTAAACACTTTTGCTTATAATCACTTTGTTCTTTGAGTCACATTGATTCTCTAGGGTGCTAATAGGGATTGTAAGTTGGTTCTCTCAAGAAGATTGGTTGGGCTTAATCAAGGCTTCAAAGTGAAGTGAATAATCTCATTCCACCTCCAAAGGACTTGGGGGTCTTTCTAATCGTTCTTGCGGTCGAAGGGGATTCGTTTACCAGACGTAGCATCGAAGGCTTGAGTGAAGAGTTCAAAGTGGTGCAAGGGTAATCAAGGATCTGAAGATTCAAGGAGCACCAAATTCAAGGGTTACTTGAAGTTTGGGGGAATGTTTTACATAGGGGTTGAAGAATTAGGTTTTAATTTTAAGGAACTCTTGTAAACACATTGTATTCAACATTTGTTACATATTGGATGACCTTGATGAAGGTGTACTTCATCAAGAAGAGTAGAGGTAGCTCTAGCGAGGACGAGAAAGAGCGAACTACTATAAAAATATCAGTGTTATATCTCTTTCCCTATCCTCTTTACTTTTTACTATTGTATGTGATTAATTGAATAATTGTTAGGATAATTGCAAGTGTTGATCTAAATTTTTTTTCATTGAAATATAATCTAATTCATTGAATTAGGTTTCAAATTATTCACTTAGATCAATTGATTGCAAAATCTATTCTATTCTTCAATTTCACATGTATTGTGTTTTGATTTGATAGCTTAGCAATTTTTATACATATAGGTTTGGTTTAAAATTGTTATAAGTTTTGTACATTGTTCAAGGTTGATTAAAGTTTGATTGTATAATAAGATTTGTATCGTGAATCTCTCAATTCTAAGATTAAATCTTATTGCATACATATTTGACTTTTTGTACATTGTTGTGATTGTTCGCGCACGAATCCAAAGTTGATTTTGTAAAACTCGATTTTCAAATAAACTCAGTAAAACTTTTCTAAAAAGCTATTCACCCCCCTCTAGCTTATTAACTAATTAGCCATATAGATCAATAGATAAGGCATCATGTTGATGACTACAGGCTTTTAACTAGGGCAATTGATGTTCCTGTGCCTAAGAAACAAGCTGGGGAGGTCATGAATGTGTTCAAAGTGGTTAATGATGGGAGGAAAAAATAGGGCAACCTTGTTAATGATCGCATTGTTATTGAAGATGCAGCTGGAACCTTTAGGAAAAGCCCTACTAATGATCCTGATATTACTTTGCAAGCTGGTATTACAGGAAACCTGAAAGAAATCCTAATCCCTGAGGTGTGCCACAAAATAATAGGTTTGAAGCCCTTGTTCAGAAGGAAATGGAAGCTGTTAAAGCTAATGATGTGGAGTTAAAAAATGCTATTAATGTTGAGTTAGAAGGAGTAGCTACTGAAACCATCTAGGAAAACTCATGCAATTATGAAACTAAGTTTGTTGATAACACTCAGTATGCACCTATTTTAGAGAGAATTGAGAATGTTGAAACCTATTGTTCTTGCAAGATTCTTGGGCTAACATAACTAAGAATGAGGAAGCAGATGAAAGACGTTTGAAGCATCTGGAAGAAGATCCTCATGATGATGGCTTTTAAGTTGTTAGAAGATCTAAAGGTAAGCTTACAGAGAAGAAAATTCCCCTTAAGAGTACTTATGTAACCAGAACAAAAATTGGTACCTCCAAACCTTTTAAATGAAGATACTCTATTGGAACATTAGTGGGATTTCTATATCTCCCTCTAGATTAGTGTTAAAAAGACTTATTTTAGCCAACAAACCAGACTTTGTTTTTATTTCAGAACCTTGGATGCCTTATCAAAATTTTCCTTTTTCTTGGTTTCATAGATTAGGGTTTAAGATTTTTTTTCTCAGAATTTGAGAGAAAATCTTCTTCCTAATCTTTGGTGCTTTTGTTTACGCTCCTTAAACCCTCATTTTTTTTTATATAGATGACCAACAAATATCCTTTTCCTATAATGTAACTAACCAAGACCTTTGTTTTTCTGCTGTTTATGCTTCTACCAGTAACCTTAATAGAAAAAACCTTTGGCATAAGCTTAACCTTCTCTAAACCAATTTTGATAAACCTTGGTGCTTCATTGGTGATTTCAACACCATTTTAGGTGCTTATGAGCACAATGGTTTCTTATCCCCTGCCAGACCTCTAATGCAAGATTTCCAAGCTTGGTCTGATAGCTTTGATCTTCTTCATTTACCTACTAGATATGCTTCTTTTACTTGGGAAAATGGGAGATCTGGAAGAAGACACGTTACGAGAAGGCTTGATAGATCTATTTGCAATTAGCATATGATTGATTTATGATACTCTGTTACTTTACTTTATCTAGAAGCAGACCAGAACATTACCCTCTTCTTCTTGAGATTAAGACTCATAATGTGCAGCTTGCTTCCACTTTCAAATTCTTAAAGGCTTGGTCTCTCCATAAAGGTTGTAAAGAGTTAATTGTTGATTCTTGGGGTATTGTGGGATGTCCTATGTATGTGTTGAGCAGCAAACTTAAGAATTTAAAAGTTAAATTGAAGAGATGGAATAAAGATGTTTTTGGAAACATTCACAGTGCAGTCATTGAAGCTGAAAATATGTTGAAAGAAGTGCAGGATCAAATTCAACTTCAGGGTCACAAATTAGATGAAACCTTACACAAACAAGACATTATCTGGCAGGAAAAAGCTAGGGTTAATTGGCATTTGAATGGTGACAGAAATTCAAAATATTTCCGCAGAGTTACCAAAATCAAGAACAAAACAAAAATTATTTCCAATATCAGAAACAATGATGAAATCTTATCTAATCCTTTGAGATTATCTGAACATATCATCGCTTATTATAAAAACTTGTTTGTTTCTTCTAACTCTTTTTTGTAGGAACAGTTGCTTGTAGATGAAGTTATTCCTCACATGATTGATGATACCACAAATAACCTTCTCATCATGATGCCCTCAGATTATGAAGTTAAAAATGCAGTGATCAATTTCAATCAGGATGGTGCTCCAGGGCCAGATGGATTTGGTGCCAGTTTTTTCCAAACTTACCGGGAAATTGTTAAAAAAGATGTTTATGCTGCAGTTACTCAGTTCTTTCAAACTGGTTAGATCCCTGCCAACTACAATGCCAATACTCTTATCCTCATCCCCAATACCACAGATACAGACAATATGGATCAATACAGGCCTCTAGCTTTAGCTAATTTTAAATTCAAAATCATATCAAAGGTGCTGGCAGACATGCTCTCTCATATGCTTTCCAATTTGATTTCCAAGGAGCAAAGAGGCTTTATTAGGGGTAGAAATATTAAAGATTGCATAGCTCTCACTTTAGAGGCTATAAATGTTCTTGATAGAAGAAGCTTTGGGGGTAATCTTTCAATGAAGATTGATGTTTCAAAGGCTTTTGACACTCTAAGCTGGAATTCTTTTGTTATCTGTGTTGAAATTTTTCGGTTTTCATCAGAACTTTTGCTATTAGATAGCCACTATACTTCATTTTGCTAACATTTCTATATCCATCAGTGGTGCTCAACAGGGTTATTTTAAATGCAATAGAGGTGTTAAGCAAGGTGACCCATTATCTCCTCTATTGTTTTGCATAGCTGAAGAAGTTCTTAGTAGGGGGATCAAGAAGCTTGTGGAAGATGGAAAGGTAGATTTAATCAAAGCTTCTAGACATACACACGTTGCATCTCATTGCTTTTATGCAGATGACCTAATGGTGTTTTGCAAATGGAAACTATTTAGTATGGAAAATTTAAAGGATCTTTTTACTAGATATGTTGAATTCTCTGGGAAACTTATAAATTTAAACAAGTATTCTATTTTTGTTGGTGGTGTGTCTGAGGCCATATGGTGCATCTTCTAGGTTTATCTATTGGTTCTTTACCTTTCATATACTTAGGTACTCCAATTTTCAAAGGAAGGCCAAAGAGAATTCACTTTCAACCTATTGCAGATAGAGTTAAATTGAAACTTGCTAATTGGAAAGCCTCTCTCCTTTCAATTGCAGGCAGGGTGCAATTAGTTAAATCAGTTATTCAAGGAATGCTTATCCATACTATGAATGTTTACTCCTGACCATTTAGCTTGCTTAGAGATTTGGAAAAATGGATAAAGAATTTCATTTAGAGTGGTGACATTAATAAGAAGAAAATGGTGACAGTGGCTTGGAAGAAGCTTTGTGCAGACTATGATGAAGGTGGTCTTGGAACAGGTCTTGGAACATGACTCTTTCCCTCAAAATCTTAGTAACGTTATTCAATATTATCATTAGAACTTTTCTGTTGAAATGATTGCTTTGTTTCCTGATATGAGAATTCTTGCATCTCAAGTCACTATCCCTAAACATTGCATCAGAGATAAATTAACATGGAAGCATAGTAACAATGAGGAGTTAACTCTGAAAGGTGCTTGTGATTTCAAAAAACCTCACTTCCCTAAATTGAAATGGGCTAAGCTAATTTTGTCTCCTAATTTTGTCTCCTAATTTCCCTCTCTCAAAATCTTTGGTGGCTTGGAGATTTATGTTTGATAATGTTGGATATTTGTATGTTGGCTTCACTTTTGCCTAAAACAAATATTCAAGTGTGATGTCGGACATGATGTGCCAACATCCCTGTATGGTTCAGTTGACCTGCACCTTGCCTTGTTTTTCGCACGCGTTAATTTTCTTAAGGAACCCACGCCTTTATTCTTGTTGGTCAAGCTGCGTGCTTTTAGTACAAAATCAGATCGTTTTGTGATTTCCTAAAAATGTGCTATCTACTTAGGAAAATTTTAGAGGTGATCAGGATGTACCTATAAATGTGCCTACATATTAGGAGTTTCCTTTTCTGGTTCTGTTGATTGTGAATTGGATCACCGTTTGTTCTGGAGCCCAACAGAGTGTACTGATCCGTATTGCTCCAGTATTTAAACAAGACTGAAAGACCTAAAGAATTATTCAAGCCGTCATTTTTGAAGAATAGATCATTTAGGGTTTTGAGTCTGTTATTTGTGAGTCTTTCCTGTATCATCTTGATGCATGTTTAGGACTGTGTTTTGAGTTGTATTTTGTTCACTACTCTGAAGCTTTTAAGCAAAGAGTTAGGTAGTTTGTGTACCACACCAAAGCTGTGAAGCACGGTTGTAGATAGCTTGTTTGAAGGTAACTTCACTTGATTTGTTTGTGTCTGTAATCTAATAATCATAGGGGCTATGGTTGATTGTAGGGAGTGACATGGGATCTCAGATCTAGGAGTTCCTAGGTTGAAGTCAATACGGGTAGGTCCTAGGTCTAGAGTTGTAAACGAGGAGTTTACTGATAACTTAGAATAAGGACTATACTAGTAGATTTTCTTCCTGCTTGGTAGCCCCTAGAGTGGGTGATGTTGCACCGAACTGGGTTAACAACTTCATTGTGCCATTTACTTTCTTGTCAGTTATTTTACTTTATATTGTTTATGTCTGTTAGCTTAATGTTCTAAACATTTCATACGACATCTGTTATATGTGACTGGTGTTGGAACATTACGTAGAACATCTTAAGTCTAACGTGCCAAAATTTCATATAAGCTTCCAACAAGTAAGATTCTGACCAATAGAGGTTGCCATCTCCCCTCTATGTGCTTTTTGGCGTTGGTTTGCTAGCACTATCAATTGCAGGCTTAATTTCCAATCTAGAGAAGATATTTGGAACATTTGTAATTGTTCTTGGAATCCTCAATGCAAGACTGTCATCACTACAAACCTTATCAATATCATCAATGTTTTTTGGTTTGCTAGGAATCAGATCAGGTTCCAAAACAAAAAAAAAATCATTTAAAATCTTCTATTGGCACAATTATTTCCAATGCTGCTTTGTCAGGTAACTTATCAAATATTGTGGTTTCCCCTAGCATTTATAAATTTGTGATATTAAACAAGTTCAATGTAATTCGTCACCCCCTAAAGCTCCTAAAATTATTGAAGTAATTTGGCACCCTCCTCCTCCTCCTTTTTGGACAAAATGTAACATTGATGGCTCTACTTCTGGCATCATGTCTTCTTGTAGAGGCATCTTCAGACATAGTAATTCTGAGCTTCTCATTTGATTTGGTGAAAATACTAGAATAGGGAATGCTTTGCATGCTAAGTTATTTGGAGCAATGAGGGCTATAGAGCTTGCAAACACTCATCAATGGAGGAATCTCTGGCTGGAAGCTGATTATGAGCTAGTTATTAGGGCTTTTAAAAATCATGCCTTAGTTCCTTGGCACCTAAGAAACATGTGGTTAAACTACATGTTGTTAACTAGGAGTATGAATTTTATGGCCACTCATATTTTTAGGGAAGGAAATGCTTACGCAGACTTGTTAGCTTCTGGTGGCCACAATCTTGCAAATATTATTGTGTGGATAAATTTACCTAGTTGCATTAGTGAATCTTTCTATAAAAATAGATTTGGCTTGCCTAATGTTAGGTTTGTAACCTACTAAGGAGGTTTGGTTTGGCCCCCCTCATTTCCTTTGTTTTTGTTTCTTGTTTTGTTTCTTATATATATATATTTTGGTAGTCTAGCACTTTGCTAGCTACTTTTCTGGTTAAAAAAAAAAACAAAAGAAATAATCTGGGACTATCACAAAATCTCACCAATTTTTGTGAGATTGTTGAATAAGTGTATTTCAACTAAAAAGTCTCACACAATCCATTATACAAATGAGACCATTAAAATCTGTTTAATTTTCAATACCAAGAGACATTTTATAAGTTCTTAGACATCTCAATTGAATACCAACGGATTTTGTTGCCTTGAAAAAAGTCTTGATTGTCTTGATTGAATACCACAAGATTTATTTAGATTTTATAAAAGTCTTAATTGAATACCACAAGATTTATTTTATTACAAAAAATCTATTAAAATCCTTTGAAATCTCAATCCAATACACCCCCTAAGTCCCACATCGGAAGATTTGAGAAACTATAGAAGGAAGTTGTCTATAAAACCAAGGAAATGAATTGATAGTTCTATGGATACAAACCAGCGAAGCAATAAATACCAGTGATATCTTCATTCAATGCATACGGTGCATTACACCGTTTTTCTATTTTGTATTTAATCTGTTGTCCAAACTTTTTTTCAACCAATTAGCATTTTTCATTCTTTGGTACACTTGGTTTGGCGAGCAAATTTGACGGGAATCAACGCGTACCAATATGCTGAAGTACCTAAATTCGGTACTCGCGAATTGGTTCATGGTTCTCTACCTAGTACACAAATTATGTAACCATGTTCAACATGTCAAACTATCCATCAACTCAGCATAGAAAGCATTATTGATACTTGTTTACACCTAAAAATAATTATCATGTTATCCGTACTCGACAGGTAGACAATTGAGCAATCAAGCGAGGAGGCCCCTTAATCGATTAGAGAATAGACGATGCTAGAGCAGCCAAGCGAGGGAGCTGACTTTTTCTCAAGGCCACTAATCTAGAACACGAGGTCTACAAAGGTCTAAAACTAAGTCAAAAATGTAGTGAGACTGGACAATGGCGCAAAACCTATAATCTCTGCTCACAAAGCCAATATTAGTTTTGAGGAACGTGGAAGAAGACACGGTCTATGGTGGAGCTGCGTACAAGAGGACCTTGTCAATGGATCATGCCGAGGAGAGAACACTAAAGTCGAACGTGGGTCACCATGATCCCACTACCAAGGGAATTTTTACATAAACCGGCAAAAATTAGCCAAATAAAGGTTAAACACATGTAGGCTACACGTTAAAAAAAGAGAAAAAAGAATTTGATTTTGTTAAAATTCAATTTATATTTGTATGTCTTTATTTTTGTCGAATCAACACATATTAACAAGGTATGGTCACCATCCCACACATCTCGACTAATTTCAAATTTCAATCTCTTGAATTTAACAGCTGCATACAAGAAGATCTTGTGAGTGGATCATGCCGAGGAGAGAGCACTAAAGTCGAACGTGGCTCACCATGATCCCATTATTAAGGTAATTTTTACATAAACCCGCAAAAATTAGCCAAATAGAGGTTAAACATATGTAGGCCACACGCAAAAAAAAAGAAGAAGATTTGATATCGCTAAAATTCAATTTATATTTGCTTGCCTTTTTTTTTTCTTTTTTTTTCTTCGAATCAACACATATTAACTAGGTATGGTCACCATCCCACACATCTCGAGTAATTTCAAATTTCAATATCTTCAATTTAACAAAGTCTACATGGAACATGTCTATTTTATTTCTCTAAATAATTTATTTGTTTCATGATTTATCTAAAACAAAAGTGGCTCCTAGGGGCGTAATGTATTTATATCCAGCTATCTCAAATAATAAACATTGAGCTACTCTAAATAAATTTAATTGTCAAAAATTAGCATAAATAAGAAAGTAAGAAAATTAATACATGATTGATAGATTTATTTGTATTGGTTTGATACATCAAATCTCAATAACAATTATAGAGAAAACCTTTTCAACAATAAAATTATCAAGACAATAGTCATAATAAAACATAATCTATTTAGGTGTACATTGAAAAGAGATTATTAATCTATTTTGCAAACAGTTATTATGGATAAAATTTGCTTCTTAAAACACATTTTGTCCAACTTTTTTAAATAACTATTGTCAATTTTATCATTTGTTGCCGTTCTTAGTTAATTTTCATGTATTGGTTAATTTTCATATATTTTTTAATCTCTACAACACTTGCGATTTTTAAGTTAAGTTCCTAAGGTTTTATTTAATTTTAGTCCTTAATTTTTTGTTATAGAGATTAAATCCAAGACAAAAAACACTTTTATTTTATAAAAATTTAAAAAAAAAATATATAAAAATTGAATAATTTTTTTGTAACGACCAAACCTAAAAAATTATAATTTATCAGATTAAAAACATATTTTATCTTTAAATTTAATATTTAAGTTTTAAATAATTTTTTTTTATAGTTGGCCCATACGTAAAATTTTTTCTAACTTCATCGCGGGTGGCAACCACTAATATTATATGTTCTTATACGGTGTTCTGTTTAGTCAGCAAAAGTATTATTCTATTTATAGAGTACTATTATTTATTGGTGTGCTTCTTTACGTTTTATATTATCGGTCATGTTACATGAAGAACATATGGTTTATCTCGAGTCAGAAACTCTAATTAGCCTTTTCAAATATCACATGTTCATATTAATTGATTAGTTAAAGATTTATTCAGGCTGTCCAAAAATTAAAACATTAATTAATATGACATTAGATTATCAAAATGATACAACTCTAATTTAAAATTAAGCTCGTTCTTTTATTTTTAAAATAAGATAAGATGTCTTTATTTGACCTTATTCTAGATTTGTATATATTTCCACGGTCCATCTTCGTTTATAAAATCACCCAAAATTCCTACTTCTTACAAAGCACAAAAAAGAGTATAGCCAAGTATCCTATAATCATATTTGGCTATTTCTCTATCCCCAACTAAACCATCATCATGATCATGAAGTACTTGACTATAGTTTACACTCATCTAAAATGGGTATTAGATATTCTTACATATTATCCCTTCTACAAACTTCATGATTCTAATTTTCCAATAATTGGAGAAATGTATGATATATGCAATTATGAACACACCCATGGCTCAAATGAAGATGTAGAATGTGCTGTGTGTCTATGCAAAATAGAAGAAGGAGATGAGATTAGTGTATTGAGATGTGACCATATGTATCACAAATATTGTTTGGATAAATGGATTAGTTTCAAGAACCACACTTGTCCCCTTTGTAGAGAATCTTTGAGACCAGAAAGGGCCATCACTGAGTTTGGAGCTGAAATTGTTTCATTTAATTTTTGTGTCATCCGTAGTGATCGAGATCGTGATGATTGGTGGCTATGCTGAGGAATACGGATTTCATTATTTTTTTTGAGTGTCGAGGTTCGAATCTCGGCATCTGCATATATAATATAATGTTCATACTAATTGAGTTAAACTCATGAGAATATAGATCTCGTTATTGTTTGTATACAATTAACAAATTTATGCAAGATCCCATGATATATGCCTTTTAAATCAAATTATCTTAGTGAATGCATTTAATCGAGTAATAATCAATTAATTATCCAATTAAAATTTTCATATCAATTTATCAAATGAACTTCTATGTTGGTGAATAACTGAATATATTAAGGAATTTTGACATATCTAATTTTCTTAATATGAAAATGTTTTTAAGGTCAAATACATCTTACTAGGGGATGTAATTCACGTTCCCATGCATAATGTAGTCTCCTATTGCCAAAATTCAGAACCCTATGTGATTTCAAAATGTTGATATCCACCAATATGTGCTGGCATAACAATAGATATAACATTGAGTTAAAAAAAACATAGATTTAATAACATTTTTGTCCCAACGAAGTAACTGAGTTGAAAGAGGTTCAAGACTCAATCCCGCTACTAACAATTCTTGACCCCTTACAAAGTTAACGTAACACTAACAATTTGTATATAAAAAATAAAATGAATATCTTCACGCCATCTTATATAGATTCATGAATAATGGAACTATTACAACTTTTGTTTGAAAATGTATATGATTAATGTAGTTTATAATTGAATAAATTCATGATTAATGGAACTATAACACCTTTTGTGTGAAAATCTTTACGATCATTCTCAACTCACTTTTTAAATATGTCCTTTGGACATAATATATCTAAATTTGAGCAAGGAGGGGAATATATATTAAATTTTCTATAGATCAAGCACTAAAATTAAAGTCCACATTCGTGTCTTCCTGGCCAAAGTTTAGATGAGACCCCCACAACACGCACTTTTACCTTTAAAATTGTGATAGCTCCGCGATAATTATTTCCACAATACTTAAGACCTTTATTACCTTGGGTCGCTCATGAGTGCTCTAGAAAGATTGCCCAAGTCTTTCATAGAAGGTGGTCTAAGCCTTCACACTCAAGTAGGTAAATTCATCAAGTGCGTCTCAAAGGCACCACCATAAAAGGCTATGAATTTATTAAGAACATACAAAAAATGTTCAACCTCAAATTTAACAAGCGGCGAGTCCATCAAGTCCGTCTCATAAGGACCACCCAAAACATTAGGGCTATGAACTCATTTAAGAGTTAAAAGCTCAACCCCACATTAAGCACTACCACACGCCATAGGGATGAAAAATGTAGTGCATATAAGAGTATTCATATGGCTTCGTTTGACCACGAGTTGAGTATCCACCATATTTTCCTCCACTCAAGACTTTATATTCATCCCCCTCGACGTATCAAGGATACCTTTCCTGGGTAATCCTTTCACATAACGATCTTAAGCTTTTTCTTTCTTTCTTTTCTCACTTCTCATATAGTGAGATAACATTATTTTTAATTCTTTTCACAAAAGGATTTGTGTCGTCTCTTATAGACACTATTATTAGTCACATAACTTATAGCTTGTGATCACAAAATATTTAGAAGGTGTGAATCTCCTCAACAAAGGTATCTCATTCACACAAACTCTTTCAATAATTATGCTTCATGATCTGCAAATTCAAGAGCTATGATTTTTTATTTCATTAGTAAATATGACTACACATATTTGCTTTATTTTCAAGAATCATCACATCATCATGAAATAAATATGTGCTTCACAATGGAAATTACCTCATCCTTACTTGAGATCCAATTCACTAGAATTCTTCTAAGATAGACAAACATAAAAATATAATATCCAAAATACTCTTTAAATATTTTGGAAAACATAATTGACCATTCAAATAATAACCATTGAAATCATGAGTTTATATACTCAATCTATTCATTATACCATATGCAATATCATGTATAATATAATTCACAGAATAAATAACACAGTCAATTATCTCACACTCAAATTGAGATATTATCTTTTGAAATTCCACTTACTATCTATGAGATTATTACCTTATGCAAAAATCACTACTTTCAAACCATATTTAGCATGAAATTCAGCTCACTTCTGATGCCTTATTTTATTTTAGATGATAATAAAATAGCATTGGTTAACCATTTCCTTCTAAAAAATTTGGTTAACCCAAACATACTCATGGATAGTGAAATTATCTTAAGCATAGCTTTTTATTCATAATTTATCAAGATCTTCTACTCCTACTAAAAGGAGAAAATATACAATCTATGCCCACAAGAATATATTTTTCCCGAATCCTTCTACTTTCCTTTGTTCAAAAAAATTCAATGTTTTATTTTTGTTACAAAAAATTTCAATGCTATGTGCACGTTTAAAAAGTAACAGAAATAAAGTAGAAGAAATATCATTCACAAAATTAATTTTGTCCTTCTCATAACTCCCACATTTAAGTAATTTAGGTTAAGAGAATGACTTTTCTACTCTTTTATTTTTTGATAGGTCTTTCCCCCAACATGCTTGTAATATAAAGTTATACGTGAGTAACCGTATAAATTCATCAACAATACAGCAACTCCAAAAGTTTCTAGCATGTTAGTCAATAAAATTAAGTTACGTTAAAATTTCATACTCAAGTCCCTTCAAAATTCACATGATATTTATGGACAGCCAACAACACATATATAATCACCATGTAGTCTAGACACTAAAACGTCTTTTACTCTACACTTATTTGTTGTCTTAAAAATCATACTAACTTGAAATAATGTATAAGTTATAACCTATACGTTAAGAAGAACAAATGTATAACCATTTGAGAATTATCATTACTTAGCGCTATTGTAACTCCATAAGTATCCATAAATTACGGTTTCAGTAAAGGCTAGCAAAGGGAAGATATCACACTGAGTTAACTTTACACTATTTAATCATATATATTTAGAGGCACATAAATATCAATGCAAAGTTATAAAACTTGAAATAAAATTTTCCTATCAGAAAGATGGTAAAATTTGTTCCCCTCATACTTTTTATATCAATCCAAAAAATTATTTTAAAGATTTTGAAACATAAACTTAACTATGTGTAGTTTATCAATCTCAAATATAGAAATCATTATCACTGTATCAAGCTTTCATATGAAGATATATTAACTTATAAATTACCATTTCATATAAATTATCCCGAATAGAAAATATTAATTTCTCACAACTATGGACATAGAAAATATCACACCTTTAAATTTAACATTTATATGCATAAACATATTTGAGTTTAAGGCTTACTTGAACTCGAAACTTCTCTTTTTTACCTCAGATCATACGACGATCATTTGAACTCTCACCCACATCGTTCTTTACCATCCATTTGATGAGGGTATCGAGGGAGATTCTTTTCATGAAATTTGAACCAACATGATACAGAGAAAAATCACAAATTTAATATTTCCAAATATAATTAAATAATAAAATTTTGCTTTCAGATTGTTGGAAATATTAAGAGTAAACTAGTATTAGAGAATTAGGAAAGAATAGAAGAGAATTGTTGTGCCGTGGCCAAAACCACTACCCTAAAAGCAAAATTCTGGTGGATCTCCGGTGCAACCCAATAACCGGTTTTGCTTCCCAAGGTTTACACAACTACATATCTGAACTCGTGCACTCGAGGCCAACACGTTGGAGCTTCACAAACAATGCCCAAAGTTTAGAGTAGAATAGAAAACTATGAATATGATTTTTGACCACTTCTAGCCACTGCCATAGTTTCCATACACGTCCTTATATATATGTTGCAATTGGCTACTTGCTTTTTTCACGTTCACTATTCCTATATCTTTATCCTCATATATATATAGAGACCAAACTACCATATCTTACCAAGCTAACTCCATATTTACTTTTCGTTCCCAATGCTATTCATAACCGAAACAGTATATAGCATTGAAGTGTACTAATGACAATAACTTTGACCATAGGATCCGTTGGTATATTTTCATTAACATAAAGGAATTGTACCAATCTGTTATAAGAAGAAAAGATAATTAAAGGAGTAAAAGATAACTGATTGTCATTATATCCAACACGTACCACCATCCGTTTCTACTTCATATAATCGTGCTCTTATTGATGCATCTATGATTCTTTGTTGAAACAAAAGACATATGAAGCAGTCATTCTCTAAGTTGTGATCAATGAAGCACAAACTTATACACGACACAAACACAGATACATCGACAACGATAATAATTTGAAAAAATTATATAAATCAACATAATCATATGTATCGGTGTCAAAAATGGTATATATATGACATCGAGACACGCCTAATCCGAGAAGTTTATATGCTTCGTAGACTGTGATGAATCCAAACTCTGAGGAAATTGATGAATAAGTGTGCATAATAAGTAAGACAATATTATTCAAAAAAAATAATATTAGATTTGAATAACAGACTTGTCAAAAAAAAACAATTATTTGTGTTTCAAGGAACAGACTCAAAACTCCTAATTCTTGCTTTTGGAAATCAAAATTTAAAGGAGGTTGAACAGATTCAAAGCTAAAGCTAAACAAAACTTAAATTTAAACTGATTTTATTTTTTATATCCTGTACATAATTATCTTGTTATCGATTGTAATCAACTAGTACTGTGATGTATTGCGATATTATTCTAAAGATAATATGTATAAGAAATTCTTTTTCAAGGTCACTAACTTAGAATGTGGGGTTGTCAAAGGTTTAAAACTAAGTCAAAAGCGTAGTGAGATTGGACAATGACGCGAAAACTACAGTCTCTGCTCACAAAGTCAATAATAGTTTTGAGGAATGAGGGAGAAGACACGATATATAGTAGAGCTACGTACAAGAGGACCTTGTCAATAGATCATGCTAAGGAGAGAACACTAAAACCGAACTAAGGGAAATTTTACATAAACCCGTAAAAATTAGTCAAATAGAAGTAAGCACCGTAGCCTATAGGTCATGTCGTTAAAAAAAAGAAAAAGAATTGATTTCGTTAAAATTCAATTTATATTTGCCTACCTTTAATTTTGTAGAATCAACACATATAAACTAGGCATGGTCACCATCCCACACATCTCCAGTAATTTCATATTACAATCTCTTGAATTTAACATAATATATACCATGGAAGGTGTCTATTTTATTTCTCTAAATAGTTTATCTGTTTCATGATTTATCTAAAAAAAACGTGGCAACCACTAATATCATATGTTCTTATGTACGATGTTCCGTTGTTTTGTCCAAAGAAGTATTATTCTATTTATAGACAATTCAAAAAAAAAAAAAAATCTATTTATAGAGTATTATAGGTGTGTTTCGTTACATTTGATATTATTGGTCTTGTTACATGAAGAACACATGTTCATATTAATTGGTTAGTTAAAGATTTATCCAGGCTGTCCAAAAATTAAAACATTAATATAATCTTAGATTATCAAAAAGATACAACTCTAATTTAAAATTAAGTTCGTTCTTTAATTTTTAAATTAAGATGTCGATAGTTGACCTTACTCTATTTTTGTATACATTTCTACAGTCCACCCTTTCGTTTATAAATATCACCCAAAGTTCATACTTCTTATACCAAGCAAAAAAAAAGAGTATAGCCAAGAATCCTGTAATCATATTTGGCTATTTCTCTACCCCCAACTAAACCATCATCATGATCATGAAGTACTTGACTATAGTTTACACTCATCTAAAATGGGTATTAGATATTCTTACATATTATCCCTTCTACAA
>Ga0315915_1001720_pt1 | contig 26907 bp, 7 predicted proteins | sample MpolbnodulesMG_FD_207738 | JGI IMG/M metagenome (GOLD analysis project Ga0315915, IMG submission 207738) | Medicago polymorpha root nodule microbial communities from Los Angeles, California, United States - branched nodules | ecosystem: Host-associated > Plants > Roots > Nodule | place: USA...
GGAGGGCTGGTAGTGACAATAAAATCTAGTGTTGAGGGTGTATGATATGATTGTGTTTTTTACTTGATCTAATGCATAAAATTAACTTTCTCATGGTGGAAAATGATTGATCTTTCCCATGTGAAATGCCACCTTCAAACTTTATGGAATTCATATTGGCAAAAGTAAATCCCTTCTAATTAAGGAGGATTCCCTAAGACACACTTTTGGACCAGCATCTGGTGTTAAAGAAACTCTAAAAGTTTTTGTCATTGGTATCTTTGTTTAAGACAATATTTAATAACGTTATGTTTATAGTACTTTTAATCTATTTTATGTTTGTAGTACTTTTGCGTTTGAGTACAAGTATTGCTTGACTTTTTAAATTTCTTAATTGCACTTCCAACATTCTTTAAAAGTTTAGTTTGGTATCAATTTGATTTGAGTTTAATATGCATACAATGGTGACAAACACATAGTTTTTTACTAAGAGAAACTCCAACTTCTCTTTCTTTCTCCTTCATTCATCGATGAGGGGTGGTTTTAGGTCATTTTTTTGACCTAAAATGACCCTTCTACATATATTTTTCCCCCTTTTTTTTTCAATAAATAAGTGATTTTCACATATATCAAGTTTTTTCTTTTGTGCTTTTTGTGATTTCGTCGTCTAAGTGCGGCTTTGTGTTGTTCGTCGTCTTGTGCGGCGTTTGATTTCACATCTTGCTGCAGTGTTCGTTTAGTTCCTGTTGAAAGATCGACGTCAGTCAATTGCAAATAATCAATATTTGGGTGTCAACGTTGCAGATCCGAAAGCATGAGTATTTCGATGACTTGTATTTTATCATCTTATTTGTAGGCATTTTGTCGTTGTATGCTATTAACTTGGGTGTTGTGAGTTTGTTCGCAGATTCACCCTTTATCTTTTTAGTGATGTTTGTATATGATGTACTCTATCAGTTTGAATGAATGAGATCATTTTGTTTTTGTCAAAAAAATGGTGACAAACACACCATTGATCTTTTGATTATAATAATTAAACATGTATCTTAGGTTTAATGTTTAATAATCAAAAGATGTGTGTTTGTTTCAAGTTATCATTAACTTGTAAATTTCTTAAAATAAAAAGATAGTAAATATGCATTCATACGATTGTTATAGATTTATTAAGTTTTATTTTTGGGCGGTGGCGGAGTCCCATGATGACAAGGGGATGGCCATGGCCTCCCCATTATTTGCAGTAAATTACCAAAATACTTTTAGGTTAATATGAAACTTTTTATTAGTGGGGCAAGTTTATATACTATAAAGGTTTAAATGGGTCTTTTGTCCCTGCAAATATAGGTCATTTGAATTTTTCGTCCCTGAATTTACTAATCCTTCCAATCTGCCACTTCAAATATTAATCATTTGACTTTTGGTCCTAATTAGGTTTTTTTGCTGAGGTGGGTTGTCATGACCGACGTGGTGCCCATGTGGCAAGTGATGATTGGGCGAGGTGGTTGGCTTTAATAGGTCTTTCGTCCTGCAAATATAGGTCATCGGAATTTTCGTCCCTGAATTACTAATCAGATGTAATTATGACCATTTTTGAAATGATTAATATTTGCAGTGGCATATTGGAATGATTAGTAACTGCAGGGATAAAAATTCAAATGGCATATATTTGCAGGGACGAAAGACCTATTTAAGCCTAGTATAAATGTTTACTAAAAAATGTAATGCATGCTCAATTGATAAAAGAAAATTTTATTATTATCATTAAGTGTCCTAAACAGACAACTTAGTAGATGAGTTGAGGGACTTCGAATAAGTTTAAAGTTCAAACTTTAAAAACTTACATGATATCTATTTGCATGTGTACATAAAAAACTATATTTAAGTAAAAAATGAAGATTATTAAAACCCTATCAAATTATAATAAAAAAATTTGAACACTCAAGACACCTTTTTGGAGTTTGTAATAAGTTATTTCTACCCGGTGGCGGAGCCAGATTATTATAAAGTCTAGGCAAAAATAATTTGCAACATATTTATAGGGGTTTACATAAGAAATTGCAGGCAAATAGTAAAAAATCAAAAGAAATTGTCCAATTTATGGGGGTTTATATAAGAAATTCAGGGGGATTTACATAAGAAATTGTAAAAAATTTGGGCCGGAGCTTGGGCAAACTCCCGGGCTCGCCGGGCCTTAGAACCTCCACAGTTTCTAGGAAATTTTACCTTATACCCCAACACATGTACTTTCACCCCTACAATTCTTCAAAAATTCCAATTTTACCCTTTTTTGCTATTCACTTATAATATTTCCCATTCAATATGAGTTCACCTCCGCATCCCATTTTCTTTCATATAAAACGTTTCCGAATTTTTTCCAGATCATTCATCTTTACTTTTCCGTAATGCTTACTGAAAAGTTCTACAAAACCTTTCAAAAAATATTAGACAGAAACCATATGTCTAAGTATTTCGTTGTCCATTTTTTGATGAAAAGTATTTTGTTCTTATTTTAGAAAAATCTGTCAGAGAATTAATAAAAAGGAGAGACAATAGAATACAATAGAATTAAGCAAAAAACAATAGCATAATAAAACCGGAAAAAGTATTGTATGGCAGCCAAGTAAGAAACAAAACAAAAATGTTTGAACAAGAAAACTTCATGAAACGGAAACACTCCATCACCAAACAATTCCAAAAATAAATGTTCACAGTGGAACAAAACAAAAATTTAAAGGACGTGAATTTGAATTTAAAGTATGCACCGAAAGATTTTGAGGAATTGTTTGAAACTAGAGATAGAGATGTGAAACGATTCTGGGAAATCAACCGGAAGGAAACGCTTCGCTTTACGGAAATCAATGATTCAGAGAATGAATCTTGTAACCCAAAACATGATTCAATGAATCCAACACAATTATAGGGCGAAAACCATCCAATAAAAGAAAAATCAAATCGAAACTTATACGGTAAAAAAGGGTTCTGACAATGTTTATTGTTTCGAATGTATTATGAATTAGGTGGAGTGAGAGCTGGAAACGTTTTTTCAAGAAAAAGGTGTGGGTGAACAAGTTAGAGAATGTGTTTTATTTTACATAAAGGGTAAATTTGGTACTTTGTGTCGAATGTTGGGGTCAAGGTTTAAATGTAGGGGTGTGGGATATAACTTCCCTACCGAAGATAATATTATTTGAGGCAATGTCAGACACTTATGTTTTATCTAAAATTAGATCACAAATTTAATAGGGGAATGACTTGATTTTTATTGAGATCGAGAGTAAATTACCCAATAACTACTAAGAAAAAAATAAGCAACTGTCAATTAAGTACTAAAGGTTGCTTTTGATTTTTAATTCTTGTTTTTTGCAAGGTTAAATTTGTGTTGTTTTCGATGTATTTTATCAAATGAATTAATATAATATTTTTAAGAAAAAAACATATTATACAATAAATTGTAAAATGGAAGATAAGTTTTAGTTGTGAAGCTGTGGCTAGAAATATATAGATACTCTATGTATGGTTATTTTCTTGGGCAACCTTTAGTTATGATGGGCCAATTAATGCTTGCTTGAGTATTTTCTTGGGCAACAATTAATCTATTCGAGAAACTTTTCACTATACCTCATTTCTGAAAAATCGTAGATGATAGATATGTGTAGAAGTATAGTTTTAGACGACGTATTTTACCCAAAAAGTGTACATTTAAAGTGACATATTTCCCATACCCAATTTATACATTCAGGCAGGCAGAATAAAATTTACATATTTTTGCATTCGAAGTGATTGTAGGAGTAGCTCAATTGCCGATATCAATATTGTTAAGTTGAACACTTTCATTGAGTTCGAACTCTGGAGTGGACGTAATAGTTATGTGTATGAGTTTTATTGATAATTGCCACTTGTCTATATACCAAAACAAAATTCCTCCCAAGTCTATACAATGTTTACATGGGACCAAACGATATTTTCAAGGCATTCTGCCCAAAAGGAATGATTCCATCTACATATCCTTTTGTTGTTTGGAGTTTTTCACTTGGTTTTATACTAGTACATTATATTTGCATTAATATCCAACTAAGGTAGCCCGAACGTGGCCACCTATTTGAAGACTAAAAACATAATAATACTGAAAATAACTGAACACAAAACCTTATGCATCAAAGGGAGTGATTAATCTCAATCGTTTTGCCGTCCATGGTAGCCCTACTCACTTTGAGAAGTTAATATAGTTTTGTGTGTGGAGGATATGTAATCTGATTTATACACATAAAAACGTTAAAACGACAATTACAATGGGACGAAGGAATGATATTTGATTTTTTCTAGCTGCACCCTATAAATTTTTAGCTACTCCATGAGCTTTCGTTCAAGTGATTAAACTTGGCGCTCGAAAAAGTTTAAGGTGTCCAAAATTTATTTATTAACAATTAATTTGAAACCCTTAAAAAATAATTAATTTGAATATATAAAATCTATGATATCTATTAACTACAAAAAAATTGGAAAGAGTAATGCACACTACAAAACGCACTCTCTTTTCTTTTTCTTTTTCTTTTTATAATCACACACAACAAAAATTGAATGACAAATAATTTATCAAAGTAAATACATTGTCTCTCCATAAGCTGCAATTTGCAGTGCACATACCAAATCTCAATTGTAGGTTTGAATTAAATAGACACCAAGGTTGTCAATTGTCAGATCGTGCAAGAAGCAAAAGCCCATGTGTTCCAATTGAGACTCCACTAATATAAGAGTAGTGCCTTTACAAAACAGTTTTGCTCATTTCCAAGTGAAAAGACGGATATACCCTACGCATGTTAACTCACGCTAGTGCAAATGTCGACGTAAGTTAACTCACTCTGAAAAACACACACTGAACTCCAACGTGAGTTAACTCACGCTAGTTTTCTTACTTTTATTTAGCTGCATTCAACTTCCTTCAAAGCTTCATTATGAGTGTCAGCAATACTCTTTCTCTTACACATTGGTTGTACATTTTTTAATATATTCTGAAGCAACCTTATCATAATAAAGTACTTCTAGCCTTACACATTGGTTATACATTTTTTAATATATTCTAAAGCAACCCTGTCATAATAAAATACCTCTAGCCATAATAAAATACATCTAGCCATATATTCTGAAGCTGAATAGCGCAGATACCAATAAAGAAATGTCACTTCATTTGAAAGTAAGCATATCGTTATAAATGACAACACTACTGAAGAAGCTAAATAAAAAAGAAGAAAACCAACGTGAGTTAACTCACATTGGGGGTTTAATATGAATTTTCAGCGACGTGACTTAACTCACGCATGAGTATTTTTGACATTTCACTTGGGAATGAGCAAAAACGTTTGGGTAAAGAGGAGTTCTCCTAATATAATGCATCAACATTTAATGGTTTCATCTTATTCAAACCATATATTGAGCTTGTTTCCTAGCTAGGGTGTCTAGATTTTACGTTAGTCCCAACAGTTTTGATTATATTCCTATTTGTATCATCTCTTTATATTGAATGAAATGATATACTTTGGCTTCCTGCCGTGACGGATCCAGAAATTTCAATAAGTGGGGTCAATATTGTTTATCATAAATATTTATACAAAATATATAAATTTATAACTAATAAAATAATGACATCATCATCATTAAGAAAAATTAGATATTACAAAAAATATGTCATCATATATTAGTCTCTATAAATGTTACCATAAATCAGAGATTACCAGATATATCGATGTCTATGAATGTTATCAAACAATAATTCAAAAATTCATATCCATACAATTAGGCATTCGATTTTTTTCACAAAATTCGTAGCAAAGAAACTCCTTTCAACAATTCCCGTCGACGCATACAATTGTAATGTTTGAGTATTTTTTTGTGCTTGTTTTTAGTAATGCTGACTTAAAAAGTAAATACAATGTTGGATAAAAAATGTTTTATAGTTTCGAGAACCTTGCTTGAAAGATTGGCCCTTTCATCTAAATTAGGAAAGTGTTTAAAAAGATCAAATTTCCATTTTTTTTCTAGTAATTTCTAGTATATTTCATCATAAGCAATTTAAAAATAAATTCAATTTTAGACTTGCATTTGTAAATTCAGTTTTAAAATAAATCCACGTGCCTTTTCAAAAAAATAAAATAAATCCACGTGATACCTGAATTTTCTTTTAACCTTTTGGGAGCATTTTCTTTTTGTTTTAATGAAAAATCAATTTTTGAAAGTTAAAACTTAAATGCCAATGTTTTCCCAATTCACTAGTTCACTTTTTATAAATGCAGTGGAAAGTATGAGAGTTATACTACTATTTTAGCAAATATAGTTTAAAATTAATTTACAAACATGACATTGCTTTACCTTCAATGTATTAGTTTGGTTATGTAGGGTAAACATACAATTTCAAGTGGGGTCAAAATGCAAAATCATACTATAATTGGTTGAAATAGAAAGCAAGGAGTGGGGTCAAGTGACCCCAATGTGGTACACGTGCATCCGTGCCTGGCTTCCTGTATAAAAAAAAATTTAGCGGAACATGAAATGGAATGAAGTGTAGTAAATTAGAGAAAATGTACAAATTAATGTTAGTCCTTTGTGTTTGTACATAAATATTCACACCGCTGAAATTTGCATCACAATTATTCAAGTTTTCTTCTCAATAAAATTATGTAGTTATTGAGGGATTTTGAACCCAATAATCAAAAAAAAAAAAAAGAAACTCTAAAATCAAATTTTAGGAAAATGATTCAATTAAAGAGAATTTGAGTCACTATTGAGATTTATGTCTAACCCACGTGAGTCAAGATTCGAATTTCAACTATCAAAGGCATTCGTATTTAGTGTTAATATGTCTTAAATATGATAACCTCCGATGAAAAAGAAAAATAAAATTGAGTGAGACATTTGCTCTAAACCCAAGTATGTTACTATGTTAGGAGGGGTGGTTCATTGTGTTTGTTTGGGTAGGTGCTATCTATTTGAAAATTTGATTTTTATTTGACTTTAAATTTAATTAAAAATAAATGTAAAGTAAAATAACATTTATCATAAAAGTAAATTTATTGTCGTAAAAAAAAAAACACATTCCTATATTTTTCTACATGATTTTGTTTCCAACTCTCATTAGTTTTTTTATTTTATAATTTCAATGAAGAATGAATATGCTTTTTTTATTGTACCCTAATTGAATAAAAATATATAAATCTACAATACATCTAAATATAAATATTAGTAAAAAAAGAAAATTTATGGCTTCTGGTAAACAAGGTCATGGTAATCGAGAGATAAATAATCTCATAACATATGGATATGGTTTTAGTACGAGAACAAGAACTTTAGAGTCTAGATCGATTAAATTCAACATATTTTTTGTTCGTAGTCGGAGTCACAAACACTATTTGAAAAATCACACACAAAACTAGAGTTTGTAGGTTTTATATTAAATAGTCTATTATCGTGTGGTAGGGAAACCGAGCACATTTTCAAACATGTGCTAAAAGATCAGACCAATCAGTTTAATTGGTTGAATTGGAAACCATACCCGTGGCTGATCCGATACACCCTTAAAAGTGGTTGAGTGTTTAATCTCCAAGAACTATCTTAACCAAATAATGTAGTGATAAACTACGATTTGCCTATTAACAAAACTTGCTTTTGTGATTTCAAGCCCTGTTTGACATTCATGAACGGTACTAGATGTTATTTGTTTTTTGGGGTAAGAAAACAATATATAGATTTCCTCAACAAAAAACAATATATGGATTTAAACATGCAATTAACTATCGATAATAGATTGATCCAAGTTATAAGAGATTTAGACTCCTTAAATATGTGATTAGAGGTTCGATTATTGATTCATGTGTATGAAAAAATTTCAATTGGGATGAGGGAATCCATCTCGTACCATATTATGGTAATCCAAAATAAAAAACATGCAATAAACTCATTTTGACATTATTGCTCATGTGATTGTCATTAATGATTTTATTTTTGTCAAATAGTCTGAAAGTTAAAAATTTACCTTTTAAAATAAATAAGTGGGATATTTAAGGTTTAAACTCCAACTCTTACATATATAATGTGATGTCTATACCAACTGAATTATACTCAAGAGAACGTCGGTAATGATTATTTATCTAACATATTCAGTGCAACGAAAATGTTTTTAATTAAAAAACAAGGCCGGCAAAGAAGTTAGAAACAGGAGGCAAAATCAACTTTAATTAATAAGAGAAAAGAAATTTGAAGAAGCAAACAAATTCTTTTTAATTGGTTTTGAAAAAAGACGAATATTTTCCCTCTTTATGGGTTGAGAACAGTTATATAGTTGTGACGTAGCACCTAATGATATTCAGCAAAGTGACAATAAGATAATGCCAATCCAATATGTGTAGTATCATTCATCACCCTAATAATCTCTTTAATGAAAGCGATATTACTCCATAACATCTCTATTATAAGAAAAAAAATTAAATTTTAAGATTCATTCAATAAATGATGTATGATAGTATATTATATGTTAGATATATCATTTATTGAATAAATATAATAAGTTTTTTCTTATAATAGAGACTAGAGAAAGTGTAATGAAAATATCCTATTATATTTAATGTTGAGTGAGCTCTACTCTTTAACTCACTCACCTCAAACATCAAACCAACCTTGTATCTCTTTAGAATATTTGGTTTTATCTTTAAAAAATGGTTAAAAGTAACCTTACATAACAAATGATGGGGATTGATTGGCGACAATGTAAAAATATTTTACACCATCAATCTGGCTTGGCGATAATATAATATGTAAATGCTAAGTAAAGTGATAAAATAATGTAACTTGCATTTAATATCGATTTAATATGTAAATGCTAAATAAAGTGATAATATAATTTTTATAAAATCGAATCCCCCGTATGCGGCAACAACTAATCAAATTGGCTTAGCAAATTATGAAACCCTTCTGTGTCAATTGAACATATACGTTAGTGATTGACGATATTCACAGCATTCTAAACTCTCATTATGAATTTGATGTTATTTTATTTATTTGTAGAGCATCTTTATTCAGCTTCTACACCATCAAAAACATTTCTAGTAGACTCAAAAGTGAAAACTAACAATTTCAACATGGTTCAGCTTCTCAAAATTAATTCTCATATAAGTTAGTGATTGACAGTATTTCACGATGTTCTAAACTCTCATTTCAAATTTGGTGCTATTGTATCCGCTTGTAGAACATTACAATTATGTCCAAACTTTAGTATAAGTAAAACTGCTAGTTTGTTAGCAATGGCGTCCACGTTATATGTTAGTCATCACGTTTTTGACTGTATATCATGTATTGAAAAGACTATTTTGAATAAAATGAGTTCAGTTAGTTTCTTATAAAAGAATCTTTATATGATTAAAAGGACTCAAATTCAATTCAATGTATAAAAGTGAATGTGATTTTAATTTTTGCAAGAAGTGGTTAGAATCACGCTATCACATTAATCTTGAATTGATATTAGCCACCAGTATTTCAATAACATACTAGGGTGTATTTGTGTATTTGGAGTATACTGGTATTTTGGAGAATGAACTACCTTTGGCAACTTTTGGTGAGACCATTATTTTGATTTTTAATCCTCCGTAATTAGAGATTTTTTTTACCTTCAGTTGGAACATTTTTTTTGGTAACAAAGGGAAAAAAGAGAAAAAGGAAAGAAAACAAAACGAAGAAGAGACCCTAACTAGAGTCGAACGAACTCAACATTCATGACATTTGTTAAGAGAATAGATGACATGTTAAGGAGGGTTTTATGGAAGACAACAAAATCACTGTCATTTAGAGCACTTTTCTTAACTAAAAACTCAGCTGCAGAATTATTGTCACGTAAAGTGTATATTAACCAACTAATTTTTAAAAAGCTGATTGTCCATATCAAATTTCCATATTTATAAAACACATTCAAACATTTTTAACAAGGTCAACCTTCCTAAGTAAAATCATAATCAAGTTGGAACATCTAACTCTAGAAATCATAAACAAGGTCAACCTTTTCTAAGATAGAGTCATGATGTGCACTCTCAACACTACAATGGCCATAATTTTGAAATCAATCAAGTAGTAGCAACAAATCAACCCGTACTAATTTTTCCCTAAAAAACACATAATTAATGCAAGAGAAGAAGACAAAAATCAAATAGAGATATTTCAATAATTGTTTATGAATATCAAAATTTAAAATCAAAGGGCCGGCTCGATTTGAGGAATATAAGCCGGCTGGAGGAAGGTTGAATTGAATGAACTCAATCAATATTAAGACCTTGAATAAAAAATAATGAAATTAACATGTTTAGTATGTCAGAAGATCGACAAAATATTAAGAATATTGAGATTAATATTATGAAAACTCCTAGCATATAAGTGTGATAGTTCTAGTTAGAATCTTTTTGATTTTTTTAATTTGACTGGAGTAAGAAATTATAAAAATATAGAACTTATCACTTTCATCTACATGGCTACACCTGAAGTTTGTGGACTCTATCATTCTATATCATTTTTTATATATAAAAAAAAAAAAAAGGTTAGTTCTACAATTGGCAGCCCTTCTACAATATTTTATTAAATAAATTAGTGGAGTCCAAATTTTTTTTTCTTTTGAAGAGAGTCCAAATTATATTTAATATAGGTTGATGGTTGTAGGGGCATCCTTGAGAGTACATGATGGTAAATGAATTTATGGTTTTTTTCCAAATATTTGGGTGTGACATTTTTATAATTAATAATGAGGACATGAGTGTGAATAAGTTATGTTAAGCTTTGCAAGACACCGGTCTTGTCTGCTTTGAAAATGTCAAACATGAATCCAACCCTACTCTACTATAGATCATAAATTTATTTTGAAGGTTTGAATTAGTTTTTTTTTTAATGTTTTTTTACTAGACTTTTTTTACAAAAACTTACACTATTATTGTTGTGGTAATAATCATTTTGGTCCTAAATGTGTAACAAGTAGTCATAGTTTTTTAATGTATTGGAAATTCAAAATAGTCTCATTGTGCATTATGTTGTAAAATCTCTTCATTTTAAAATTCTCTAAATTTATCATTTAAATAATGAAATTTACACTTTTGTTTTTAAATAGTACAAATTATCCTCTAAATTTAAACTATTTAAAAAATCATCCAACTTAACACACTTTAGGATTAATCTTTAGGTCATTTTAGTTAGTGTCCCTAAGACTCTAGTTAAGAAAGTAAAAATAAAAATTATTTACTAAAAACAACCGGTTTTTAACTTTTAAAATGAAGTATACTATCTTTCATCACTTTCCAATATCATATTTTCATTCTACTAGTTTTTTAACTAGCACCCCGTAAACATTCTTTAGCGTTTCCTAAAACTTTATTTCAATTGCATACACATGTGTAACTTAGTGTGTGTTTGGTTCAGCTTTGGATAGAATTAATTCTGGTAAAATTGATTCTGATAAAATTGATTCTGACAAAATTGATTTTGAGAGAATTGATTTATGTTTGGATACAATAATGTAGAATTGATTAAACAGAATGAATGTTGTTTGGATAGTTTTGATCAAAATTGCTTTTGAATGTATAATTACTAAAATGGACATAGCTAAATACAAATAAATGGACATAGTTGAATGTATGGGTATATCAATACTAAATGTAAATATATTATTTAATTTAAATAAATAATTTTTTTCTATATATTAATTTAAAAAATAATGAATACAATCATTAAACCAAAAAAAAATTGACAAAATATTTGTTTATGTACATTTTAGATTTTTTGATAAAATATATTTAAGTTAAATAATAATAGAGTTTGTTGCCAAAAATGATAGATATAGCGTAACAGAAAAAATACAGTAAATCTGAACGTAAAAACCGTAAAGAAAAATTCAAAACTTGGTAACTCTTGACCATAAATATTTTTTGGGGCTAATTTGGTTAGTTGAATTTTTTGATTAAATTTGGTTCATCAAATTAAATACAAACAAAAAAGAAAGAGAGTTGATAAAGGACAATAAAGGAAAATAATGAGTTGTAATAATTAAAATATAAAATTTAATGGAGAATTGATTTTAATTAACTCAAAATCTAGAAATTGTAGCTTCATCCAAAATTGCTTTTGGAGAAGATAATTGCTTTTGAAAAGCTAAACCAAACATGTGAGAAATTGTCTTTTCCAATTTTGAGGCTCTAGAATTGCTTATGGACTAAAAATAAGTTAAAGGGTATATCCACTTCAGTCTCATTTAAGTTTTACAAGACATAAAAATTAATCTCTACATTTACATGCGGAGTATATCCAATTTACACACAAAATATCTAGCTCAACCAACTTCCTAATCCAAAAAAGGAAAAGAGAAAGTTACCATAGTCAGCTTATCACTAATATTTGACGGTAGTTTGAGATGATAATAGCATCGTCACCTTTAATTGCAACACTATATTCTCAATGAAGATATTCTTTATCAACTTGATGATAATGCCAAATGTTATGTCCATGTCTGATTTAGTGGCACCTTGTACCCTTTTTGGGCTCCAAAAATGACTATGTGGGTCCCTTTAGGGAAAGGTCTAACTGTGCTGTTCAAAGTTTGACCATGTGCCTTTTTGTTGACCAGAGGTAACTGTTTTTTTCCTCACAAATTCATAACACATGTTATGCAACATGCATGCATCAACCAAAGAATTTAATGTATCGTTTTTTTGGACGGCTTATTGAGATATTTTTTTGGGTAGAAGGATTATTGAGAATCCTAATTATTATTCATATTTTCATAAATTTAAGAGAAAATATGGTATATGATGCTAGGGTAAATTACTTCTACATTAACATCTAATTCAATGTTTTACATATACTATTTTAAAAATGACGATATAGAAAGGCTTGTGTCATTGTGTGATAATATGATGAGTTTTGTTGGATGTTGAATGTAAAATTAACCTAACTAGATGAATATTTTTTTGTTGTTGTATAGGCTCGAAGTGTTAAAAAAAAGAAATAAACCTAATGAAGTGACATTATGACTTTTATGTTTATAAATAGACTTGTCTCGGATAGCTAAATTAATAATAATACATCATAATAGAAATACATATTATTGAAACAACTAGATACAAAAATTGTTCTAACTTATTTATAAAATTAAATAGATTATAGAGCAGCTAAGACTACCACTTTTTTCCATAGACAAAGCAAAAAGTAAAGAGACTGCATCATTTGACACAAGACTCTTATTATATAACAAATGAGAGTTAGAAGTCTCGTGTTAAAAAAAAAAAAGCGAAGGTAATTCGCACATGCCTTTTAAATATTGTACCATGCAGTAAAAGGACTAGCTCTATTGCCGTGATGATAAACACCAAACAAACACGAATTATAGCATAGGAGAAAGGAGAAGTTATGTTTGGTTAATTTTTATCACACCAATCATGATTTTGCTTCCAAAATCGTGTTAGACAAACTGAAAAAAAAATCAATTCTTTGACAAATGGAAATTTCGTATTGATTTATTATAATTAAGCTATTATTATAAACACACATCACTTTACTCTCCAAACTCATTATTTTCAACTAAAATCAACTTTGCAAAAACTCACTCAAAGCACGCAAATTTTGAAAATAATAATAAGCAAAATAATCTTTATTTTTCCTCAAAAACTCACTTTAACCATAAGTTTTTTTTCTCCTAGTTTTCTTTCAATTTACTACATGTTATGGTTTTAAAATCAGTTTTGAAAACACAACATTAAAAAATCTAGCCAGAGTTTTATTGTCCATTCAGTTTTCAATTTTTCTTTTCTTTCTTTTTTTTTAAGACAATAATCATCACATAGCTTGCCGCTGCTTTGTACACATAAAAAAGTTAAAAAGCAAGAAGAAAAGAGATTAGATTTTTCAAGAAAAAGCCAAAAAAAAAAGGAACTTTACTTCCTTTTAAAGTTTGATGATAATTGGGATTTGATATGGAGGCAAAGCAAGGCAATTTGAGCATAAATACTCCCAAAACTTGAGAGGCCATTGACATTCACAAGATTGGAGATAAAGGGAAAGTGGTCTCTCAAATAGACAAGTAAGCCATTGGGAGGACCATGTGTAATTGCATTGTACAAAATCTTTTGACATTTTTGTAGCAAAAAATACAGCCACGTGTCCCAATTGTTTAAATTCAGATTGTCTATAGTCCTAATCTCACACATTCACGCAGTTAGTACATGAACGGTTCATATTTCATACTAGCTAGGTATTTTGGTTTTGAATAATTTCTTTCAAGTTTCCTTAAAAAGAAAATCTTCCAAGTTATTTAAATACATGAAATTAATTACTAATTTTGAATTTTATTTTTGTGTTAAGCTTTCGATTTCAAAGAAAATAGTCTTCAACAATCAGGAGTTCGACTGTGTGATAAGTGTAACCTTCACAGGATTTTAATTCTTTTCACATTCACAAATAAACCCCCCTTGGATGAGAATGAAATCACATTATTAATTAGTGTCACTTTCACTTATCTCCCACTTTATAATATACTACATATAAGAAACCATACTTTTCTTATCTCATCTCCCAAATCTCTTATACTAAATTATTTTAATTAAGTCCAAATCACTATAAAAATGATAGAACAGAAAAAAGCAATCACTAAAGTGGTTTTGGCCAAAAACTTTAATTGGAGTTGGTATAATAGAAAGAATGGTGGTGGGGTTGGTTTATTTTTTGGGTTGGTTTATTTTATGTCTTACTATAAATTTGGTGATTGGTTCCATTTGGTTACTTATAATAAACAAAAATTGTATTCTAATGGTATATATAAAATACCTAATAAGTATTCTATGGGACCCTTTGTGGTCAAGAATGAATATATTAAAATTGAAATTAATATTTGGGCAAGTAGCTTACAAATATTGATTACGACAAACAAGCCACTCAAAGACGTGTGGTTCCATCACACTACACACGTAACTTTCTTAACAAATTGCTTGTGAGATTTGAGTGGTGAAGGGTAAAACTTCTCGAGGTTTCTTGAAGATTAATGTGAAAAATGTGCATGCCACGTGTAACATATTTTACGTAAAGAATTTAAATACTTTGTTCTACGTACGTGGTTATTAGTATCATCATGTTCAGTGTAGCTGCAAAAGTAGAAGGTTTTTAGGTAGAACTGAAATTCAATAAAATGCTATGATTTATTCTTAAAATTCAAACTTCTTTAGATTATACTATTCAGAATAAGAAATTTAGAAGAGAATATTCTTTTTCTAATTTGAAATGCACTGAAAATGAAAAGAAAAATCGTTGATACCCTCAAATTTGGTTTGTTACGGATGCGCTGATATTTTAAATTCATTTTAAAATATTTAATACAAAAATTAATATATGACACGTATTCAACAAAATTCCATTCTTTCAAAAAATAAATAAAAATATTCCATTGAATTGAAATATTCACCTATAGGAAAACCACCGTTGGAACACAACTCTTAACCCACCATATCTCACAATTTATCAAGAGAATTAAGAGAGTTTGAGAATGGAATACATCAATAACTATAAATTCTATCACCGATCAAGAATATGAATTATATCAACTAATTCATTTGGACTGATTTGATGGTGTTGATTTTAGAGTGTATGAGATAGATGGATATAATTCATATTCTGGATCAGTAATAAAATTTATAATTGTGAGATTAATATGATGGGTTAAGAGTGTTTGTGGTTTTTTTTATTTTTTTTTATAGGTGAATATTATTGGATTGGTTTAACGGTGTTGACCTTAGAGTGTGCTTCCGTCAAATTTTTGATTCTCTCATATGCACATTTCAATGGGATATTCCATTCAAGAGGATTGTGCTCTAATTTTAAATGAGATCTCCGTAAATAAAAGTGTAACTAAACCTCTCACATTAATTTCATTAGATTTTATACCGAGTTTTAAAAAAAAATGCTAACGTGTTATCACTAACTATCCACAAGTCCACAAGCACCTTGACAAGCCTTTTTACTCTTTAAGCTGCTTCTCACCATGTTGATAATTAATTCTTCTAATCTTCCTTTCTGTTTTACATTATGCTTATACATAGAGGTGTCACTTCATAGTTCATACGCTAATACACTATAATTACACGTTGAGGTTTTTTTTTAGGGAAATTACTCCTTGAGTTCTATTGAGACGAATTCACCACCTCCACATTGTGTTTGCCAATTTACCTAGACACAAAGGCCTTAGACTTCATGAAAACTTCACCTACTTATTATATAAACAAGTAAATTGTTTGTTAGGTAATAAATGTGAGTTAGAAGTCTTATATTAAGTAGAAAAATTAATGTTGAAGAATCTATAAGTGAGAGAACTTATAAATCAAAAGGTTAAATATGTTTTTGGTCTCTATAAATATACCAACTTTTCCTTTTAGTCTCTCTAAAATTTTCCTTCCACTTTTAGTCCCTATAAAATTTTCAATCACTACTTTTGGTCCTATTTTTTTTGGTCCTATTTTTAAGTTAATTTTTGTATTTTTTTTTAATAAAAATGTATAGAATATTGTAAAATATTTTGCAAAAAACAAAACAAAAATTAAATATGAATTCTTAACTGTAAAAAATGTAAAAATTCATATTAAATTCATGTTTTGTTAAACAATTCTTTTTTTGGAGAGATTTTTATAATATTATGAATTTTTCTGCAAAATTTTATTCAAAAATATGAATTCTACTCGGAGAGACCAAAAGTGAAGATGAAAATTTTTCGAGGGACTAAAAGTTGAATAATTTTTTTAGAAGGATTAAAACAAAAAATTAACATATTTATAGAGATCAAAAACATATTTAACCCTAAATCAAATGTCTTAAGGTTTTTGGTTAGGATGTGTTGTCCAACTGTTTTATTGTTCTTGGTTCAATATTGTAGATGAACCCCTGTACTTTCCTCATGACCCAAGAGGGGACCGACTACTTATGTCAGAAGTCTTCCTGTCAATGGTTTCATACGACATATAGCTCCTGCGTGAGGGGGGCATAACAAAATAATGGATGAACACACACTACAAGGTGATATTATTGTTGCAGTAAATGAGACTTAGAAGTCGCAAATATAAGTGGGAAGAATTGATTAAAATGGATATTTTGAAGGTTGAGAGATTGATTTTATAGACATCCAAGTATCTTTGATGGAGATGAGTGCACAATCAACAACAATTATACGTTTCTCAAGTAGCATATTGTCGAAAATTGGTCACATCAACGTGTCATTGATGAGTCAATGTGTCTTAAAGCCTATTACAAATACATATTTAAGTGTCTTTTGATTTTTTTTTTTTGATAGACTAAATTGACCTATGAGAAACATAATTGATGACCAAGGGTCATGTTAACTAATTGATTAATTTTCTTAATTAACACACTAAAACTAAAGGAGTATCGTCTTCATAAACGTAGCTCAGTTGATATGTACATTACATAAAATATATAGGAATCGAAAGTTTAAAACTCAAACATCCAATTTTTTCACTTTAAGATGTGTATTTCTAGACTATTTGATGAACAAATTAAAGAAGCATTCATTTTCTTAAATAATAGATCATTAATTTTTTTAGATCGAAACGAAATGACAATCCTCATTAAAAACTCACAAATAAATAGAGTAGTTGAAATTCACAATCACATATTTTTTACCTATTGAGATACTATTTTGGACAAAAAATAGATCATTATTATTGAAAGAAAGAATATTATTTTTGAATAGTGACAATCAAAGTAAAATAAAGATATTAAATAGCTAGATAGGTCAGTTTCAAAAAGAAGAAGTGGTCACTGCTCATTTGTTAGGTGATTGCAACTCCAAATGTGTAATGTAAGAACGTCGCAATTACTGTGTGCTGGTGGACATTGTTAATGCTCCCTCTCAGCATGGAATTGGTATGGATGAGGATACCCTTTCTTTTCACCTATATGTCCCACAATTCCCTCAAACATTGTTCACTCATTCTCTCTCACTCTCACACACACATGTGTGCAATGGTACAACTGTTCCCCATGATATTTCTTTCATCACTCCAAAATATTCCTTGTAGAATCTCAAAAAATCACAAAATATCATTTTATATACACCAATACAATATAAAAACAAATAGTAGTACTGTTTACAATATCAATTTTATCATATTTTTAAACTTACTTGAATGTATTGGCTTGAAACTTTAGAACATGCTCCCGCATAAAATTTGAAGTTTGATTCTTTTTTATGCCAATTTATATGAATCAATTTATGTTAAAAAAAAAAATTTGTCATATTTTATGAACGTTTTACTATCATATTTCACCATTTTAACATACATATTTTAGACAATAATAACTTTGTAAATAACCCTCTTAAAGAAGAAAGTGTAAATAACTTTGTAGCATAAGTGAATATGTGCATAACTTACTATATGTAAATGATCAGTTATATTGATAAAAAAAACTAACCCATTTCATACTATAACGGATGATAAAAATAAAATGATTTTTCTTAAAAAAGAAGGATGATATAAATATTTTTAGAAATTTATAATCTTAGTATTACCATGATAAACTAGTTTTGACCAAAATAAATTATTTATTATAAAATGTAGATTTTTTTACTAAAAGTGATAAGTGTGGATAAAAGTGATTGGTCAATGTATTTATTTATTTATTTTTTGAGCAAGATTGGTCAATGTATTATAGATTAAGAAATTAGGATATAAACATTGGTACTATAATAACGATTTTTAAATATTTTAAATTAATGCTTTAAAAAAATTAAAATCAATAAATAGTTCAAGTCAAACAAAAGTTTAAAAAATGATTGATATATTATAAAGAATTAAAAAGGTTACTATAAATTTTACCCAATACTATTATACTTCTTCTAGAAGAACTTTACTTTTCATATAGTTTACCCAACTCATAGAATACAATAATTGATTTTTTAATGATAAATATTTTTTAAGGCTATCTTTGGTGAATCTTCTCTCCCGACCAAGGTCGTAAAAATTGAGATTTTGTTTCAAATCGAAAGGGAATATCAAGATTGTAATACCTAAAATCACAATCAAAATTGAAGGATTCTAATAATTGAATTCTGTTGAATCGAATGGGATAACAAGATCCTAACCAAAATTAAAGGATTCTAAGTCATATCAAATATATATTATAAAATGCATAAAGTACTTAAACTTTGAAATCTTAAAATAAACATAGAAAAATCAAGTCTTAAATGTATACGAGTCAAAATCTCAACTCTTAAACACAAAGCAAACCAGTGACAAGGTTTAAACATAAACGACTCAAAGTTTCAACTCTTAAATATGAAACAATAAAGTCTAAAAAATACTAAAACTTAGATGCTACAAGCCTACATCACATCACAAACACGACAATTATAAGGCAGAGTGACATCGAAATATCGCTTAAACATAAACGATTTTGAAAGAATTTTGCATAGTTTAAGATTCTACTTAGGATTCAGATCGGTTAGGCATCGCAAAATCGTAGAATTTTGATCAGGATTTTAACAAGAACGCTCCCATCTATGCTTTTCTAATCCACAAGTTTCAAACTTGAGATCTTATTTTCATTGTCATGATTGACAAGTTAAGAGATATCGATTGAGTTATAAGTAAGATGTCTCAAGTTTAATCATTAAAAAACTAAAACAATGACTACACTAGTTACAACCTATAAAAAAAAACTCATGATCTTATTTAGGAGATTTTAATTTCTCAAATAACTTCAAATTTGTTTTGTTTATGGGAAATGAAAGTTACACAAAAAACCAAATACGCTCAACCAAAACCAAAAACCTTACCTTAACCACCATCATTCACAAAGCAACAAACACCTTTCTTCTCTCCCTAGCTATCTCTCTCACACATAACAAAACACCCACTCAACTACCACTCATCGTTATTCTAATCTTCACATATTAGAGAAGCAAAAATTGTATCGCTGTTTAACATGAACTAATCTTCACTCGAGAAACTTATGTAGCACAAAAAAAAAATCTTTCTTTTAAACTGATTTCTTTCGTCAGATGCGAGATAAAACTCGTTACCACCCATAGTGGTTGAGGCCAAATAAAAGTTACTAATAAAACTTAAAAAACCAAAAACTTCACACATCATCACCATCATTCATCAAGCAACAAACACATTTTTCTCTCTATCTAAATATCTCTCTCACTCACACACAACAAAACACACACTCAACTACTACTCATCATTATTCTAATCTTCACATATTAGAAAAACAAAAAATTTATCATTTAACATGAACTAATCTTCATTCGAGAAACTTATGTAGCACACAAAATAAACCTATTTTTTTCTTTACGTCAGAGGAGAGATCAAACCCTTAACCACTCATAGATTTTAATGCCAAATGAAAGTTACTAACAAAACTTAACAAACCAAATACACTCAACCAAAGATCTTACACACCTTGATCACCATCATTCATCAAGCAGCAAACACCTCTCTCTCTCTAAATATCTCTCTTTCTCTCTCTCTCTCACACACACACAAAACACACAAAAACAAAACATACACTCAACCATCCACTCATTATTATTCTAATAATCTCCAATTTCTCAAAACTTTCTCCAACAACCTTACCTCACCTCATCACACCACTATTCTCTAAACTCTCTTCTTTGTTGTGTTTCGTGTTTGTTCTTCTTTTGTCTGCATTTGTCTCTCTTTATTGGTTCATCCACTTTTCCCCTAACACACACTTTTTTTTCCTCATTATAATAATATAAAAAACATCAAAAAGAAAGTAATAGTAGAAAACGTTATACATATACATAGTACATTGATTTTACACTGTACCATTAACGAAAAAAATCACTTTTTTCCTCTTAAATTTCGGTTTTGTTTTCTCTTTGACTTGTTTTTTCAATTGGGTTGTGTCTAAATTCTTAAAGGGTCATCTAAAAATGGTTTCTTTTTAGTTCTCAAAACATCAAATTTTCATCATGGATCTTGAGTCTGTGATCCACAAGAACCCAATTAAGGTAAGCATGAAACATGTTTGTGTTTATGTTTGTGTCATGTTTTTGTTAATGTTTGAATAAAAAACATGTTGAAAATCTTTGCTTTATTAGTAATTATGTGACACATGATGTTTTTCTTCTTCTTTTGTATAGGATGATTCATGGAAGCATGTGTTGGTTTTGGCATATCAAAGTTTAGGAGTTGTGTATGGAGATTTAAGCACTTCTCCACTATATGTATACAAAAGCACTTTTGCTGAGGATATCGAGCATTCAGATACAAATGAAGAAATCTTTGGTGTATTGTCCTTTGTGTTTTGGACACTAACTTTGATTCCACTTCTGAAATATGTGTTCATTGTGTTGAGAGCTGATGATAATGGTGAAGGAGGGACTTTTGCTTTGTACTCTTTGCTATGTAGACATGCTAGAGTGAGTTTGATGCCTAATACTCAGCTAGCTGATGAGGATTTAGCACAGTACACAATGGATGAAACTGTTGCTGTTGATAAGAAAAATGTTGGGTCTAGATTGAAATCTTTGTTGGAGAAACATAGAGTGCTTCAAAGGGTGCTTCTTGTTCTTGCTTTGATTGGGACATGCATGGTTATTGGTGATGGTGTTCTCACACCAGCAATTTCTGGTATTTTTTTTGTGATTTTTGGTTCAGTGATAGTTTCTGCATGTTTGGATTGACGGTGAGATTGGTAGAATTACTGCAAGCCACCATGATTTTGACAAAAGTTACACTTTTGAGTTTCAACAAAATCACGGTGTCACTGTGATTTTGTCAAACTTGGTTCTCCAAACATATGTTTTGTGCATGTTTGGAATCACAGTGAGTTTGAAGAAATCAGGGTGGCATGTGATTTTGTTAGCTCAAGACTTTAGTTTTTATAAAAATCATGGTGACATACGGTAATTCCGTCAAATTTACTATCAATCCAAAACACGCAGTTTGTGATTTATTGATAATAGTGAACATATTTTATCTTGGTGGTGGCTCACTTTTGTGGCTTTTTCCTTCTTTTGCCATTTTTGCAGTTTTTTCTGCTATATCAGGTTTAGAGCTTTCCATGTCTAAAGAGCAGCACAAATGTAAGTTTCCTTTTAGAGAGAAAAAAAAGCACTAGTTTTATTTTCAAATTCTTTTATCTGTTTCCATTTCTTCTTCAAACTATCAGTCAATGTTTTAAAAAGGAATTAGAGATCGAAACGACGAGGCAGGTCGTGGTTTAAACGGCTCGAACAAAGACAAAACCATGATCGAACCACTGAAATAACTGAACCATGGCGAAGAGTGGTTCAACGTTCAATCGGTGGGACCGGCTCGTTCGATTTTTATATCGCTGATTTTAAAGGAAATAGTGATAATCTAGCTTCTATTCTAGGGAGTTTAAGCTTTAGTTACTATTGGGGGTATTTGTTGCTAAGAAATAGGCCTTTTGGATAACCTGAGTTAGTTGGAAAAAGCTGTCCAATTTTTAATACACAACTTGGAGTTCATTATTCAATCATCAATTCTTTTATTTTATATTTTATGATACTACACTTAGCTTAGAATTGCAGATTAAACTATTTGATTTATTTTAAAGAATCAAACTTTGATGAAGAGTAGATATCAAAATGTTTGGCATCATGAACAATTCTTGGGAATATGTTCTTACAATAATTTACAAGAAGTTTAGAATAATCCTCATTGTTTCTGTATCTTGTAATATGTGACATTGCATTTGTCTTAGTCAATGGTATATATGCTGTAAAGATAATTTAAAAATAATAGGATTAAAAGTTTGATTTGGTAGTATCAAAATGGATTTGTTTAATGCATGAATGAAATCTTATTTTTAACCATTTCCTTTTCGTTTTTCCTATGCATGCTGTTTAAATTAGTGGTAGAAAATGGAGAACCAATGTCAAAGTCACTTTTCTGCTAAACCATGTAACCAATGTTAAGTTGATTAAAATAATTAAATATGTGGCTAAGGTGTAAAGTTTTGTAATCAGAAGATCAAGTATTAAAAAAAAGTTAGTTCCTTTAAAAAGTTAACCTTTCATTAGATTATAAGTTATAATATAAAGCACTGTGGTTTGGATGAGACTTCATTCATAAATCCCTGTGGATAAATTTGGAAAAGTCATTGATTGAATACAAAATTAGGTTTGCCACTATTAGATTAGTCATGTACAGTGTGAGCAATCCCACTTTGATTTATAAATAATGATTATCTATATGGCCTAATTCTGTCAACTTCAAAATAAAATTTAGTGTTGTTCAAATACTATAGCATGAAGTCACCACGATTACACTTTTACATGTTGACCTAACTTTTTCATTTTCAAGTTTGAAAACTGTATGATTATTCTGTTGTTTTATAGAAAACTCATTGTAATCACTGTTACTAACACCTTCAATGATACTTTTTTTATTTGAACCACCACTTCTCTTCTTTTAATAATTCGATCTCACGCTTTCAGATTTTGCAAACTTTTGGCAATATGTTTTGAAATCTTGACTTGATGATTTATGGACCATAATGATTACCTTGGTAGTTAATATATATTTTACATAATTGTATTTGTGAAGCATTGCTCTACGCATTCAAACACTAATTGACATTTAGGGCCGCTTTGGATTGGTTTATTTGAGGTTGTCTACTGACATAAGCATTTGTGAAACCTTTTTAGAGAGCTTATGAAAACAACTAGTGGCATGTCCATAAGCTGCTTTCAGCCTATTTCCATAATCTCCAGAATAGCGTATGACAACAGCTTATAGCTTATATGAAAGCAATACTTTATTTTATCTTTTGTTATAGAAATCGCTTATGTATAAGCACTTATATGATAGGTGCTTATGCTATATGCACTTATATGATAAGTGCTTATGCTATATGAACTTAATTAAGATGTTGTCCAAACAGGGCCTATATTTCTTCCACAAACACTAAAATTAGAAAATTTCCATCTGTCGCACATTTGCTTTTGTTCTTACTGTTAGACTGGTGTAATTTGGTTATGCAGATGTGGAGGTTCCAGTTGCTTGTGCGATACTGATATTTTTATTCGCTCTTCAACATTACGGCACTCACCGCGTTGGATGTCTTTTCGCACCTGTTGTGTTGACCTGGCTGATATGCATCAGTACTATTGGTCTTTATAATATAATCCATTGGAATCCGCATGTTTATCAAGCTCTCTCCCCATACTACATGTTCAAATTTCTGAAAAAGACTCAATGGGGAGGTTGGATGTCACTGGGAGGGATTCTATTGTGTATAACAGGTATGGAGTATATTCGGAGGAAATTGTATTCATGTATGCTTGACACTTGCTTTATCTGTATCTGATATCGTTGGTTCTATGTTGCAGGCTCAGAAGCTATGTATGCTGATTTAGGACACTTTAATCAATTGTCTATTCAGGTACACAAAAAATGAAGCCTTTTTATTTGGCACTTTGTAATCAAAATTGTGAGGGAATATTGGATGGAAAGTAATGAATTGTCTAAGTGTGTGGTTGAATTGGCGGTGAGATTGGTGAAATTACGACGACGCTATGAATATGTTGAAACTCCAAAGTGTACATGGCTTTTGTCAAAATTGTGGTGATCCACCGCGATTCTTCCAAAACCACCATCAATCCAAACATGCATTAAATCATAGGAAATTGCCAAATATACTTTGATATGTACACATTCAAACTTACAGTACACAGTTTGTGCATTTGATGCATTCATTAATGAAGAGATACATATGAGCACCAGTGTGTCAATGATCTTGTAAAGTATCACATTTCATTAGCTAAATTAATTCATATGAAGAACTATGAATAAATCTTTTACATCTAGAAGTTGCTTTTACCTTCAAAATAAAATCATACTCAACAATTTGCAGAAATGGAAAATGATCAACTGTTTTAACAAAATATTGTTTGCCTGCAGATTGCTTTCACTTTCTTGGTGTACCCTTCTTTGATCCTAGCATATATGGGACAAGCTGCATATCTTTCCAAGCATCATGCTCTTGAAAGTGACTATAGAATTGGGTTTTATGTGTCCGTACCAGGTGCATTCTCTGTGACATTCATGCACAGATTCAAAGAACGATTATTGTTTATTTAGCTTTATATCTTACATCTTTTTTCTTCTCCTTTTTTAGTAAAACTTAGATGGCCTGTTCTTGCGATAGCCATACTTCAAGCTGTGGTTGGAAGTCAAGCAATCATCACTGGAACTTTCTCGATAATCAAACAGTGTTCCTCTTTAGGGTGCTTCCCCAAAGTCAAAATCGTTCACACATCATCGAAAATACATGGCCAGATTTACATTCCTGAGATCAACTGGAGTTTAATGCTTCTATGTCTTGCTGTTACAATTGGATTTCGAGATACCAAACGAATGGGAAATGCAGCAGGTAACTCCATCTTTTTATGTAATAATTTTGAGTTGTTCAATCCAATTGCATCTCAAAACTTTGACTACATTGATGGTCAATATTAGTCTATTTTTTTCGCCTTTGACATGATCAAGCATCTTAAGTTGTGTTGCACCAATACTTCTCTGATTGAAGGTGTGTCCAGTGTCAACACATGTCAGTGTCTAACACTGACACGAAACTGATTCATTTTGTTACTTTAGATAGCTTTTATTTTCTTAAATCATTATTGGTGTCTATGTGTCAGTGTCGTATTCGGTGTTTATGTGTCAGTGTCGAAATCTGTATATCTTTTGATGTTTCATAGACCTTAAGCATGTATTTGGCGTATAATTATATAAACTTTGGTCGTGATAGTTGAAATAGATAAATAAACTAACAATTCTATTCTTATAGGGAAGTTTTCTCAACAGAATATAACTTAAATCTATACATATCTTAAGAGAGCTTAAATTTGAAACATATTTTAAACGATTATTTGCTTTCTTTCGATAAACAGGTTTGGCTGTCATAACTGTCATGTTGGTGACCACATGCCTGATGTCTCTTGTCATAGTCTTATGTTGGCACAAAAGTGGCTGGCTAGCTATTTGCTTTCTATTGTTCTTTGGATCCATTGAAGCACTCTATTTCTCTGCATCCCTCATCAAGTTCCTTGAAGGTGCTTGGGTCCCTATTGCCCTCTCACTCATCTTTCTTATTGTCATGTATGTATGGCACTATGGCACAATAAAGAAGTACGAGTTCGATGTTCAAAATAAGGTCCCCATCAATTGGCTCCTTGGTTTAGGCCCGACTTTAGGAATTGTAAGGGTTAAAGGTATCGGCCTAATACATACCGAGCTTGTAGCTGGAATCCCAGCTATTTTCTCTCATTTTGTTACGAATCTTCCTGCCTTTCACCAAGTGGTAATCTTTCTCTGCATCAAATCTGTCCCGGTACCGCATGTTGCACCTCGAGAAAGATTCTTAGTTGGTAGAATTGGGCCAAAGGAATATAGGCTTTATAGGTGCATAGCACGTTATGGCTACCGTGACGTTCACAAAGATGACATGGAGTTCGAGAAAGATCTTATATGCAGTATAGCTGAATTTATCCGATCCGATACTTCTGAATACGGCTTAGGGTTAGGAAGTTTCGAAGACGATACAAAGATGACAGTCGTCGGAACTTCATCGTCAAACTCAGAAGGCGTAAAGATGTCAGAAGACGATCAAGATAATAATTCTCAAATAGAAGGAACTTCGGAGTTGAAGGAAGTTAAGTCACCCGAAACAGTGAAGAAGAGAGTGAGGTTTGTTGTGCCGGATAGTCCGCGGATGGATATGGATACAAGGGAAGAATTGCTTGAACTTATGGAAGCAAAAGAAGCAGGAATGGCATTTATAATGAGTCACTCATATGTGAGAGCAAAAAGAGGATCAAGTTGGATAAAGAAAGTTGTTATTAATTATGGATATGATTTC
>Ga0315915_1001722_pt1 | contig 26904 bp, 8 predicted proteins | sample MpolbnodulesMG_FD_207738 | JGI IMG/M metagenome (GOLD analysis project Ga0315915, IMG submission 207738) | Medicago polymorpha root nodule microbial communities from Los Angeles, California, United States - branched nodules | ecosystem: Host-associated > Plants > Roots > Nodule | place: USA...
TGAGTTGTGTTATGTTAAGTTATATATATACTGCTAAGTGCAGATGCCTGATACTGGGGTTTTTTCTTAGATTATTTCGGTCGGGTGCGGTCATAGCGGTTTGAGTTTTAACAAAACTGGGCCCGACCGTAAGTAACCATCTAGAACTGACTTTCTTCACCCGTGAACCGGTTCAACCGAAAAAAACCGCCCGGAGTGCTTTTTTTGCTTCCGATTCATGCGGGTTCGGTTCGGGTCTCTTTTTTCTGCCCAGCCCTAACTTTTATACTTTTTCTATATGGGTTGATTGTTTATAAGGCAAAACAACTTATTTATATACAATTGTTGTTCTTATGTAAAGTACATTACTTAATTTTAAGGAATCCAACGCCATGTGGATGAGCTCAAAGTTATTAAAAAGGAAGAACTAACTGTTAGTTAACACTTAGATTTAAGAACTCAAGTAGGGGGCCATATTTAAAGATGTCAAAAAAACGCATCTATAAATAATATCTGAAGTGTTAACAATGTAACTATATATCACCATATTCTTTATTAATTAAAATTGAAATTAATCTCTTCCAAGTTATGTTGATTTCATATAAATAGGAGAGAATATATTGGAAAATAAGTTTTTTTACTTCTTCTTCTAATTCTTGATTCCGAGAGCACAAACACAGTTAGTAGCATTCATATCCCTAACGACCTTTCTTTAATTCATGTTTAACCTAGTTGAAAGTTTACCTAAATCTACCAAGCAAAAACTATTACCCTAGAGGAGGTATAAAACTTCCATTGTTTATGTAATGCCCAAGAGACCTCCACTGGAAAAACTAGATGTTAAAGATATATAAAGTGAATTATAATTACATATTTAACGGAAAACGTATCTCCATCTTGATCTCCCTACTCCAAGATAAAGGGATCCTCTCAAGTGTGATTTACAAGTGAAATAGTGAAATAATGTATTTGATTTGACACCATTTAAAATGGGAGAGAAGTATTATTTAACATAAATGCAATATAGCACGAGACGAATGCCGACAAGCAAAAATAGTGGAAATCATGATATGGAAAGATAAACAATCAAGGTTGGTAATTGATTCGTCGTTTCTCGTGCATGTTTATTGTCTTGTCATAAAACATATTTGATTATTTAAACCTTTTATATGTTTTTCTTCCATTATGAATGGTCCAATCCTATGTAAATCACATTTAAGAGAATCTAAATCCCCTCCAACACCAGTGATCTATCACAAGGGATGATCTATTATCACAAGGGGATAGTTTGTAGCTTGCCGCCAATTGATATAAAAAGTCGCCTACCATATCAACTTCCCAAACAAAGAAGTATCTCTTCTCCAAGGAAACTCTCATCATCCTCACATGGTTAGAGTCACATTTAGCCATAAAGAGCCATACAACTATCTCTAAGTTTTTACATTGATACATTTTAATAAATGCATTCACATTTATGATTCTTGGTTAAATTGAAAGACTTAAATTATTTGGGTTAACCGCTCTTAAGTATGTACATCATCTGATTTAAAATAATTGACCTTATTTGACTATATACATTATTCACATAACATATTTTTATTATATTTTTCTATTACTATATAAAGACAAATGATCATCTAATTTCTCTCTAAAAAAATATGATCATCGATAAATAAAATATGTACACGTGTCAACAAGGAAAGCCATGTGTACAAGGACCAATTTGATGGAAATGCTAAAAATTTCATTTTTACTTTTTAAATTCAATTTTTCATGTTTTTTCAAATTTACCCCTCTATTACCCATACCTTTCCATCCTCACATTTCAGTCAGAACATCAAAAACGTCCCTGACCTTTCTCCTTCTAGCTAAAACCTTCATCATCTTCACCTCTCCAAAATCATCATCACCTCCGGCGAGGAACGTTGCAAAAGATTCCATTTTGACAAAAGATTTCGTCGTTTCTTAAGGTAACGTCGTTCCTGTTTGTTTTCCATTAAGTCTTGTTCGTTTTCTCCCTTTTTTCTGTTCCTTTTTGTGATTTTCGTCTTCAATTTTTAGGCATTCGTTTTCAACTTTACGGTTTTCATCATCATCATCATGCTTGCTTTGATGTTCGTTTTTGCTTGCTTTGATTGCGTTTTTTAATTACTGATTTTAGGGTTTTGTGTTAAAGACTATAAAATTTCATGTTTTTATGTTTGGTTACTAAAAATGATGAACATTAGAGTAGTTATGAACGAAATAAGTGGTTGATTAAAATAGTTTATAAAAATGGTTTATTTTGTACTGTGATTTACATTTTTATGTTGTTTTGCTTGTGATTATGACTAATGTTGGCAAAATCTTGTTACTGAAAATGTTAATCCTGGAAATCTTGTTGTTAAAAATGTTGGACAAGTTGCAGAAACTGCTGAAAATGTCAATGTTGAAAATATTGTTGCTGGAAATGTTGCAATTCAGGGACAATATACTCTCAATGTTGTTGCAAATGAAGTAGTGCCTGGACATGTATGACTGTTAAATCTTAAGGATCGATTTGATAGTTAGTGATATAATTTAGGGACTTATTTGATTGAAGGTTTTATGATTTAGGGACTGATATGATTGAAAATGTTGTTGCAGGGTGTTCCTGCAAAGAGGTATGACATTAGACGGCCAATTATTTCAAATGAGAGGTCTAAGCAAACACCTGTGAGGGGTCTTGCACCGACGCATCCAACTGATCTTGGCATTATTAGAGTTCCATATCCAAATTATGGTCTATCCGGTTCAACTCAATCTAAGTTCGTGGAGTTTATCCCCCCGGATTTCCAAAGAAGTGATACTTTATGCATGTTTAGATTATGCTTTTGGAATATTTTGACTTGTTTAAATTATGTCCCCTAGTTGGGTTTCATTTTGGTTATGTAATATTTAACTTGTTAATGCTCCATAGTTGGGTTGCTTTTGTCTATGTAATATTTCAAACTTAAGACATATGACTTATTTAATGTTATTTTCAAGGATGAAGTTGTGTTTTCTGTCATTTTTACTTTGTTTTGCAAGTATATGCTTCAAGGATCAAATTGGATATATATTTATATAATTGAAGGACTTATTTGACGGTTTTTTTTAATATAATTTAGGGATCGATTTGATAGTATGTAAAAATTAACAGGGACTTTATTGCATAATATTTCTTGAAATCAATCAATTTCGTCATTCGAAATTTTTGTCATTCTCGATCAAATTAGTCCCTGCTTATGTGGCATCTGACATGGCAACCCATGTGAGAGGTTAACAGTCACGTCATCACCGTTAACGCCCCAAATGGACGTAGGGACTAATTTGATTGAGATATGACAAATTCAAGGACAAAACGTGCATTTCGATAAATTGGAGGATGTTTTTGTCTAATTCGTGCAAATTCAAGGACGAATTTAACTATTCAATCATTAAAAAGCATAATGTTCACATATTTACATTTCAATATTAAAGTCCCGAATATACTATGTCCAAATATTAAAGTCGAATATTTCCAAATTTCCAGATACTAATGAGTTGTAAATGTAGAAGTTCTCCACCTTTTAACATGCATGTATATATAAGGAAATATAATAATAAATACATAAATGAAGATGAGGAAGAGGTGGCCCATACACCAGAATCACACACACACACACACAACACAAACATGACAGCCTCTCATACTTTCTTCTTCAGCAATGGTCATCACAACCCTGTCTTTCAGATACATGGGCCCCACTTGCATGTGCATTACTCTCCTACTCCTCCCCATTCTTCTCACTCTTAAGTTAACTAACCAAAACTCTTTCTTTCTTCGCCATTTTTCCATCACCTCCTTCTTCTCTTTTTTCTCTCTTCAACAACAAAACATGAAGAAAAACATCATCGTACACCCCTTAACTTTTTTCACCTTATTCTTTTCTATCACCACCCTCTTTACTTTCACACACTCCCAAACCAACGATGCTTCCATCATGCAAACCCTAAAAAACAACCTTAAACCGCCTCTTTCACTTGGTTGGTCTGACCCGGATCCATGTAAATGGACCCACGTTTCTTGCTCCGACGACAACCGTGTCACAAGAATCCAAATCGGTCGCCAGAATCTTCAAGGCACTCTCCCACAAACCCTTCAAAACCTTACCAACTTACAACACTTAGAGCTTCAATTCAACAACATCACAGGTCCACTTCCAAGCTTAAACGGTTTAAACTCTCTTCAAGTTTTCATGGCGAGTGGTAATAGTTTTTCATCTTTTCCTAGTGATTTTTTTGCTGGTTTGTCTCAGCTTGTTTCTGTTGAGATTGATGATAACCCTTTTGAGCCATGGGAGATTCCTGTGTCTTTGAAAGATGCTTCTTCGCTTCAGAATTTTTCTGCTAATAATGCTAATGTCAAGGGTAAGTTACCTGATTTTTTTAGTGATGAGGTTTTTCCTGGTTTGGCCCTTTTGCATTTAGCTTTTAATAAACTTGAAGGTGCGTTGCCCAAGGGGTTTAATGGATTAAAGGTTGAGTCTTTGTGGTTGAATGGTCAGAAAAGTGATGTTAAGCTTAGTGGGTCAGTTGAGGTTTTGCAGAATATGACTTCTTTAACTGAGGTTTGGTTGCAGACTAATGGGTTTAATGGTCCTTTGCCGGATTTAGGAGGATTGAAAAATTTGGAAGTTTTGAGTTTAAGGGATAATTCTTTTACTGGTGTTGTTCCTAGTTCGTTGGTTGGACTTAAATCACTTAAAGTTGTGAACTTGACTAATAACATGTTTCAAGGTCCGGTGCCGGTTTTTGGTGCTGGTGTTGGGGTTGATAATATTAAGGATTCTAATAGCTTTTGTTTGCCTAGTCCTGGTGATTGTGATCCTAGGGTGAACGTTCTTCTTTCGGTTGTTGGGGGTATGGGTTATCCTTTAAGGTTTGCTGAGAGTTGGAAGGGGAATGATCCTTGTGCTGATTGGATTGGGATTACTTGTAGTAATGGGAACATTAGTGTTGTTAATTTTCAAAAGATGGGTCTTGTTGGTGTGATATCTCCAGATTTTGCTAAGTTCAAATCGCTGCAAAGACTTACTCTTTCTGATAATAATCTCACTGGTTCAATTCCGAATGAGCTTACTACTTTGCCTATGCTAACTCAATTGAATGTTACTAACAATCATCTCTTCGGGAAAGTGCCGAGTTTTAGGAGCAATGTGATTGTGAGTACTAATGGGAACATTGATATAGGGAAGGATAAAAGCAGCTTGTCACCTTCGGTGTCTCCTAATGGTTCCAATGCAAGTGGTGGAAATGGTGGGAGTTCGGAAAATGGCAGCAAAAAGTCTTCTTCACATGTGGGCTTGATTGTGTTAGCTGTGATTGGTGCTGTTTTTGTGGCATCTTTGATTGGTCTCTTGGTTTTCTGTTTGTTTAGGATGAGGCAGAAGAAGTTAAGCAGGGTGCAGAGTCCAAACGCATTAGTTATTCACCCTCGGCATTCTGGATCAGATAATGAAAGTGTGAAGATAACGGTTGCAGGTTCGAGTGTAAGTGTTGGAGGTGTGAGTGAAGCTCACACCGTACCCAACAGTGAGATGGGAGATATTCAAATGGTTGAAGCGGGAAACATGGTAATTTCAATACAAGTTCTGAGGAGCGTCACAAACAACTTCAGTGAGAAAAATATATTGGGGCAAGGAGGTTTTGGAACGGTTTATAAAGGCGAACTCCACGATGGTACGAGAATCGCAGTGAAAAGAATGATGTGTGGAGCAATAGTTGGGAAGGGTGCAGCAGAATTTCAGTCTGAAATTGCTGTTTTGACAAAGGTTCGTCACCGGCACCTTGTTGCTCTTCTTGGTTACTGCTTGGATGGGAATGAAAAGCTTCTTGTTTATGAGTACATGCCTCAGGGGACCCTAAGTAGATATATTTTTAATTGGCCAGATGAAGGACTCGAACCACTCGGGTGGAATAAGAGATTGGTCATTGCCTTAGATGTTGCTAGGGGTGTTGAGTACCTTCATAGCTTGGCTCATCAAAGCTTCATACACAGAGACTTGAAACCTTCAAACATTCTCCTTGGAGATGATATGAGGGCAAAGGTCGCAGATTTTGGTCTCGTGCGTCTTGCTCCAGAAGGGAAAGCTTCAATTGAAACAAGAATTGCAGGAACTTTCGGATATTTGGCACCAGAATATGCAGGTATTTTTTTGCTGTTCATCTTTCATTTGCTTCATTTATTTTCTGTGTGCTATGCCAATTTTTAGTTAGTATTCCCAAATAAAAGTAGAGATAGTCAAGAACTTGGTCAGTATATTGACTTGGTTTGAGTAGCTACATAACTAAGGAAGTTAAGCAAAACCTTTTATTCCAACTTTGTGATGTTAATAGAAAGTCAATAATGTAACTTTTGTGCTAAAATGTTTTTCATGTTCAATTTGTAAAAATGGCTACACGTGTCTTCAGAGGAACTATCAAGCTTGCTTTTCCCTTGGATTGTGACTGTGTGGTGTATTTTGATTGAATGATTGTGTCATTTGATTTTTATTTTGATTTGTTTGTTCGATAGTACAAATATTTTGAATGCTTGTGTTTTGATCATTCTTGGTTGTTCGTTGATTTGTTTGCAAATACCTCTTAACACTGACATGCAAACGGCTATCTGCTTGCAGTTACCGGCCGTGTGACAACTAAAGTTGATGTGTTCAGCTTTGGTGTAATATTGATGGAGCTTATAACCGGAAGAAAAGCACTTGACGACAGCCAACCTGAGGACAGCATGCACCTTGTAGCATGGTTCCGAAGAATGTACTTAGATAAGGACACATTCCGCAAGGCCATTGACCCTACAATTGATATCAATGAAGAAACACTTGCTAGTATTCACACTGTAGCTGAATTAGCTGGTCATTGCAGTGCGAGGGAGCCATATCAAAGGCCGGACATGGGTCATGCGGTTAACGTGCTTTCTTCTCTTGTAGAACAATGGAAGCCATCCGATACGAATGCTGAAGACATATATGGTATTGACCTTGACTTATCTTTACCACAAGCACTCAAGAAATGGCAGGCTTATGAAGGTGCAAGTCAACTGGAGTCATCGTCATCTTCGCTTCTTCCAAGTTTGGATAACACACAAACAAGTATACCTAATCGTCCGTATGGATTTGCCGATTCTTTTACATCAGCGGATGGTAGATGATCATACTTGGTTTTGTACATAATAATTGTAAGGTGGTTCTTTTGTGTGTATGTTGATTCTAATTGCTTGTTGTTGTGCTGTCTTTACATTTGTGAACTTGTTTATCTTTTTTCATGGTGTAGTTTTCTTCCATGATTAATCTTATACTCTCTGTGTAACACTTGTTAAGGAGTTTTGCTGACTAACTGAGAAGAGATTCTCAGCTTGAGATTTGTTTCATGTTCTTTTCCCCTTTCAGTTAATTTTTGATATGTGAAGCTGTAGCTAGCCACTAGTTTGATTAATTCATATCAATTATATTACATTTTGTTGAATCAATTGTTGTATTCTTAGTTCATGGTTGATTTATTTTCTCTAAGTTAATATATTTTTCTTAAAAAAAAAAGGGAATATTTATAAGTGTACCTAATATGCACCAAAAAGAGAGGTTCAACAGTGGACCCCTTAAATTTTTCCTGCTATAACAAGTGAACATATTTTTCCTTTGAAAATAACAGTGGACCTCTTTTTTTGTTGTGAATCTTAGGGGGCACATAGACTTAATTTTAATAAGTTTCATAAGTCAAAAAGGTTAATCCAAACTATAATCAACTAATTTGAAAATCAGGTACTAATAATTGCTGCATTGAAAGTGAAGGAAATCTACTAAAAAGTTATGTGAAGGGGTTGTTACTACAAGCCACAAGGTTGCTATCATATCCATGTTGTAAGGAATCTGGTGTGTATCATCCATTTTTGGATTAGCATGAATTTATGAAATGGACAAAATGGACAGATAAGGAAGTAGTTAAAGAAGGAATCAAATATTATTTGTTGGTTCCTACCTTCTTGTGAGAAAAGGAGACAATATGGCAAAATGCATGTGCAAGTTAAGCCAAAAGATGTGCATGTGCTACCCTTTCCAACTGGCTCCCATTAATCATTTTATTCTTATCTTTTAAGTTCAAACATTATAAAAAGCTGAAATCAATAAAATTGAACATCCTTTTTGTACCAAAATAAAAATTGAACATCCTTTCTAGCCTTTGGAGATATTCAAAAGTTAACACCTGGCCACGTAAGAATATGACTTTTGGGATTTCATTTTTCATGCACTTTTTAAGATGGTTCTAGCTTAAGGGTTAGAGGCTCTTAAGTAAGTGATTTGAATTTTGAATGTAGAATACTGATTGACAGATTTATTTACCTTATGAGCTTATCATATGGATAAGAAAAAACATGGTTAGATGTAAGTAGATCTTCATAATTTAATAACGTGTATATCCTCTCAATTTTATACACGAATTTAGTGCTAAATTTGAACATATAATTTTAGTCCACAAGTTAATGTCATGAATTTTCTCCACTTGTAAATTTAGGATTAAATTCGATGATGTGGCAAGCGAGGTGTTGATGTAATAAGGGATTTGTTAATTGAGTAATGTCAGCCGGATCAAAAAAACCCATCCATAAATTACTCATGTCGTCAAATTACTACTAGCTAAAGATAAGGCCATCAAAATTTGATTATGCTGTTATAAGAATTAATTTTGATCGAATTGAATTTCATTAAAAATTAGTTCAACATATATTAATTTATCTTTAGATAGATTAATGTAAAAATAATTCGTTTTAACTCATGTCGTATGGATAGTTACGTCAAAATTGCTTTCAGGATTTAATGTGTATCTTATAAGTCTTCTCCCTTCTCAATACTTACATTACTATCTAATGTGAGATTTATACCTCACATTTGTTACAGAATAATCTTTCCCTCAAGCGTGAGTCATTTATCCATGATTTTTTTTATCCACATACATTAGTGCCGTAATTGCAATTGCACTCAACGAGACACGTCACATGACCACCATTGTCAGAAAAACTTTCAACACAAAGAGTTGATCTCTATCGTTGAACATCAATTCTGATACCACTATTGGATCGTGATGGAAGCTTATATGATCATGCTCATTAAATCAGGAATAATCACACAAGTGAATTAGATACCACATCTTAATTCAAAACCTTGAGACATTGATTTTATGGACCCTTTCACTTATATATTGTTCAATACTGAGTCACTCAATTTTCCATCGATTATGAAACTTTTACCTCATTTTCTAAATAACATTCCACGGATACGAACTTTAATCCACAAACTAAGTTGATGGAATAAATAATATATGAATGAGTTTTAGGAAACAAAATTTTGAGTTTATAGTTGATAGTTATAAGTTCATTGATCATATACATGTTTCATAACTTTTTTTTCTTTCTCACGAGTTTATTGGTTTTTACTAGCTTTTAACATTTTTGATGAACTACTTCAAACAGTGTTGGAGGTTATAACTTATAATTATTTTCTCAATTTTGTCCTCGGTGCTTAATCGAATATTTTTTTTATATTAAAAATATATTTTCATGTCATTTCATGTCTATCACCTAGTTCATCCACTAATTTTATTAAACACTGCAAATTTAATTTGTTAGTTTATCCTTATCAACTATAAACCTATTTACCCTCGTTTATCCACCACACATAAATGAGTATTACTATATCAATAACTCACTTATCACATCATTCATATATCACTTAATGTGTCACTCAATTTTAACAACAACTTCACATGTGTCAAGCAGAGAAGATGTGTAACATTTTTCAAGGCTCAAAATTACCAAAATTTAAAATGGGAGGGAGCCATAAGGTGGTTTGTGTGAGGAAACTAGATATTGAAGTGATAAAGAGGTTATGAATTCAACTCTTTCCTTTAACAAAAAATAACAACTAAGTGTTAACATTGATCATTTAAATAAAATGCTTTTTTATTTATGAAACTTAAAAAAATTATTCTAATAAAAGAATACTAAAATCTGAAGCAAAATAGAAAGAAAAACATTGTATTTAAGTAAATAATTAAATATTTATAGTAATCTCCGTAAACATAACTCAATTGATTGAGATATTGCACAATACATCTTGTGTAAATTATCATTTATCTGCTCCAAATTCTTGAAGGGACCATTACCCCTTGATTGAAGCTTGGATTTTCTCAAGGATGGAAGTCTCTTATTCCTTAAGTCAACCATATTACCAAATTCAAAGACCTTTTTATTTTTAAGTCTTGTGAAGACTTTTGGGCATAGTGATCCAATTTCTTCTTAATATTGGTCTCCAGTTTAACATGCAAGTCCTTGAAATACCTATCTCTTTCTTGGATATCCCTACTCATCATTATCACTTAAAGGTAGAGGAAGTAAATCAAGAGTTATTGGGTTAAAACCACATGCAACCTAGGATTCTATTATATGCAAATTTAATAATAGCGATGTTATTTCAACAACCTATTTTGTGATAATTTGTTTGACAACTAAATTATACAAAGAAATTTAGGTAGTGACACAAAAATCAAAGCAATAGAGAGAGAAAGTAGAAGGACAATGTGAGTATGAGAGAGAAAGTTGTTACAAAAGTTGTCAAAAAATGGTTGTTCAAATATCATTTCTCATTTAATAATAAGAGAAATGTTAACCAGTGCTTCAGGGGCATTGATTAATGATACTAAAAAAAGAAATTATATAATAGTTATTGGATTGAAAATCGTGTAATTAATCTATAAAAAGTCAAAAAAAGTTGCATTTTTTTAATAATAACTTTCTTTTTTGGTATCCTTAACTAGTGCCCTAGGGGCACCGATTAGCATGAGCCTTTAATAAATGACAATTACAGTTTTCGAGCTTTTGGATTTTGTTAAGAGATCCACATTGAATAGATAAAAGTGTTCAACGTGGTACTTTTTTTTTTATATGGCAAGAGCAAAATGACATAAAGAAAGAGTGGCTCCCAACTAAGTTGGTACCCGACTCTAATTTTTGTCCAATGCTCATAAATATTATTAAAAAAAAAGGAAAAAATTACATAAAAACTGGGGGGACATAAACCTAACCCAGTAAACTACACAAGAGTGTAGGTCGACCGCAAATGGGTGATAGAAAATGAAAACAACACACAAGTGTATCTAGCAACCTATAATTAATCCTAAAACTAATTAAAGGTCTTCGATGCGGTGATTGAACCTTCAGCCAACACTGAGCCGGTTCATGTACCTCAACTCCCTGCAACAATGGCAGCAAGCTTAACGACCCTTTCGAGCCCCACAGTACAAACCAAACAACAAGAATGGCAAATCGTAAAATGGCGTATGGACAAACCGCCAACACTGTGCAAATCCAAGAGTCACAACTCCCTGCAAAAACGACAACAAGTATAACGACTCTTTCGAGTCCAACTGTCCCAATCAAACATAGAGAATGACATGGATTCAAGAAAATCACAATGAATCCTGCAGGGCTCAACAACTCTGAAAAAGAATCAGAGATTCAAGTCAGACATACCAGCCACCTAGAACATCAAGAACCGATCCAAATTTCTAAGAAAACCCAGATACAATCACACCAAAACCACCGACGTTGAAATCGCGATTGATATCAAAAAACACAGTCCCTCCGACAATGGAAAAAACCACCCAGAAAACTGAGTACAGTACCACATCACGACCCTTAACGGACCTTAAAGTCGACGATGGCCAAAAAGACTACCGAAGAAGGTTGGGAGGCGACTGCGGCTTGTACCGCGGAAGGAAATCAGGAGGAGGCAAGCAAGAGCTCAGTCCACCGTTGCCGGATATAACAGAGCCACTGCGAACCGCAACCCACAAAAACCAAACCTACCGGTAAAGAGATCCCGGTAGATCTGGTGACACGGTGATGCGGATGGCCATCGTCGATCCTCGCATCACCATCTTATTTGTTACACCGTGACAGTTGGGGTGTGGATTTTGGGAGTGAGGCGGCTAGGTTAGTGTAGAGAGAAGGCGCAGGAGGTGGAAGAGAGAAGACGGCTCAAATCCAAAATATCAAGGTTCTCACACTTAATAATATACTAGTCTTTTGAGTTGGATTGTTTTCAGACTTAAATCCTAACTGATTTGCATGCAAAAATGTTCTAAGCATGGTGAAGAGGTTCTATTTACCATATCAATATTTATCCATCCATTTTATTGTGGCAAGTAGTTGAAAATAACTACCTGGTGCCTACTTTAGTTCACGAGGTTTTGCAATCGTGATTAAAAATTTTTAGCATCCCATCAGAAACAGTGGATTTTGGTGGTAACCATAAGAATTCACAAACTCTTTGAAAAACAAATTAGAAATTTGGAATCCATCGTCATCTTTATGTCAATTAATGAAACATGTCATCTTACAAAAGCGATAAAAAAATAGCAAAAATGGTATATAATTATATATCATGGCCATGTTTGGTCTTGCGTAGCCCTAAAATACGATTCACGTACAAATCAAGCTAGTGAGAATAAGGAATAGGAAGATATGGATACAAATGAAGAGGCATGCTTTTAAATTTAATTTAACTTACTTACGAACTAAAAATGTACCCAGAATAAAATAAATACACATCTCATGTTTCATACTATGCCAGTAGAAATGTTCATGCAACATGAGTCTTATGATGCAAAATGATCCATTAAACACCCCTCATGCACCTCTCTAACAAAGCAATTCCCTCAATGAACACTTAAAATTGCATATCTACTGCCCTTGAACAAATAACCATTATGTCTACAATATGTATCATATGCCATAAATTCACAATCGTGACAAAGAAGCAAAATCAACATCCAAGATATACTTATCTCTAGTATAATCAAATCCAAGAAGTTTGATGGACTTGACTACATAAATGGGTCAGATCGGACCGGTTCATTTATCATTGGACTGTAATTTTGTAATTAGCCTCACTAGACAACTATGAGTTATGGGATGTTATGGGTCCCTTTAAAAAACTACGAGTTATGGGTTAATGAGTCGGTCGGATTTCATTTTTGTTTATTTGGTTTATTCACTCATTTTATTTTTTATGTCACTATGATATTAGTTTCTCACAATTATGTTTTGTGAATATGATTAGATCCCCTATACTTTTTTTCTTCTTTCTTTTCATTAACAATGAATATCGATTAAACTCAATTTTTTTCTTCAAATGAACCAAATTAATAATTTTTAAACATTAAAAGTTTTAGCTAATTGAATAGCTTTCTATTAAGTTTACATATTTAAACTCTTCTTCAAAAAAGTTTACAGATTTAAATATATCAAAAAAGTTCTAAGGCTCCGACCCAATTTTTTTGCAATTTTTTATGTAAATCCTCCTGAATTTCTTATATAAACCCCTATAAATTGGACAATTTCTTTAAATTTTTGATTATTTGCTTGCAATTTCTTATGTAAACCCTTATAAATTGTTGCAAATTTTTGTTGTCCAGACTTTATAATAATCTGACTCCGCCACTGATAATAATTGTTAAAGCTTTTACGACTATGTTTTTTTTTTCTTCTTCAAAAATTACAAGAAAATGTTAGAATTAGACAAACCCAAAGCAGATTAGATTATACCAACCCGGCACAATTTTTATTTGGATTAATTGGGCTGGCAAATCAAGTTCTAATTGTTTTTAGACTTCCTCTTTGCTAATCCCATGCTAAAATTTGAGTCAATGAATCAATTTGTTGAACCGATCTATTTTAAGAGCTATACTTAAAAGTGCGTTGACTATCACATTAACTTTCCTTTCTTATCACTGTCTACATGATCAAAATCAAATAACACTTTCTTATCACTGTCTACATGATCAAAATCAAATAACATAGAGAAGAATTTTTATTTTACTTTCATTTTTATCTTAACAATATTAACAATTATTTTTGGACTGAATTAACCATCATCTTATTGTCTAGTTCTTTTTGTTCCACTTTCTTTATGAGAAACAAACTCATCACACAATTGAAGTTCAACCAACGCGTTATGCGTGTTTTGTATATTTGATTTATAAGAATCAAAACACAATAGATTTGAGATAGATACTTGCTTGATCGTAAGTCTAAATAAAATAAATATAGACAGATGCACATAAGTGAAAATAAAAATAAAAGAAGAATAAATTAAATAATATGTATTTTTCAAATAATCAAATAATATGTATTTTAATGTGTGTCTAAATTATTTTAAAGGATTTTTGTTATAGATTTGGTGTACTAAAATGTATACTCAAATGAGGACTTCATAGTTCAGACTAATATTATTAAATGTAACAAAAAAAAGACTAATTCTTATTTATTAATTTTGTTAGGTCTGCAGTAACTTAACCTAATTATTTCCCTCTAAAATGCTGCATTAGGTTAGCAGTAATTTAACCTAACAAATTCTCTCTAAAATGTAGCAACCCTAATATTTCTCCTCACCGATGAGCTTCTCATTTCTATCATGTTGTGTCATCGTTTGTATATATCTATTGTTTCTGTAGACTTTTTTTTGACAAGTTGTTGTACACTTATTTAATACGTTTACAAACGGAATACCTTAATTTCCATGCAAACTCGGCTACCTTAATTTCCATGCAAACTCGGCTATATATAGCAAACCTTAAACCGTTTTTCTCTATAAAAAAAAAAAAAAACCTAAACCGTGGTAAATGACACAGACATTAGAAGAATCATATATTTTGATATTTTGATTTTTGCAAATGGAAGGACGTGACCTTACAACCTTCCTCTCATACCACTGCTTAACTGGTATTCTAATTTAACATGCATTTTATTGATATGCATATTTTATTTTAGAATTGGAATATCCTTTTTGCGTTTTTTGTTTTTGGTTTGAGATGTTTACACCAATTTGGCAGTCTTCCTATTTAGTTTTGTCTCAATTTCTTGGCCTATTATCTAAGGATTCAGACTATGTCGTGTAATGTCATGTTTTTTGAACTTAATCTGAATTTTGTTTTGTTCAAAACTGTATTCTGCTGTTAGTCTTTATTTCCTATGCATACTTTTATTATTTCTTTCTTTGCAAGCAAAGTTGTGCAATTGTGAATGAATTTTGAGGTGAGAATCACTTTTCCTTGGATCAGATTGCATATAGAGGAAGGGGAAAGTGATTCTGCAACAGTACTTAATGTAATGTGTTCACTAAGTAGATGCAGTTTGTATATTATCAAGGCAAAAAAAAAGCTTTCTCATTTGTAAGACGTGCTTAAATATGTGTCTGATACATATGCCATGTATATTTGTGTGTTTTTTCATAGAGTATATATATAATGCTTTAATTTATATGCCTATTTCTGACGGATTGTGAAAAATTCCTTTTAATATTACTTAACTATTAAATAGTTTGTCAGTGCCATAATATCTATAGCCCAAGATACAATCCATTATAAAATTCTAGGAATAAGAATAGTATAATACATAATGGCAATAAGGCCATCATAAATTTTGAGTCTAAGCATTTCTAACAATAGTATAATACATAATATCGTCAATATGTTGTATATCTATCAACACCTGTATTTTATCACGGACAGTTGTATGTTGCTGTTTCAAGAGTTACATCCAGAGAAGGACTAAAGATATTGATCACTGATGAAGATGGTGAAGATACCAATGTGACGTCTAACGTCGTATAAGGAAGTATTTCACAATGTGTGATGAAACTACATGCCAATGTACTAAAATTTTCATATTTCTTTTACCGAATTATTGATAGGATTACCGATTTTTTTTTATAATATTTTCAGATTTTATACATTTAATGAAGTGTTTTATTTTGTCTACTATAGATTATCACCTGTTCTTTTTTTCACCGTTACCAATTATATATTGCATTTTATTATTCGTATGTCAATCCCTTAACAATAAATCCGTGCAACACACGGGTCCACAATCTAGTATTATTAATTGGTGTATAAGGACAATTGGGCAGATACGTACGATAGTGCAATTGAACGGGGTAAGATGATGACTTCGAAGTTGTTAATTGTTCACCTAAAGTGCTGACATAACGGGACTATGATAATAGTATGGTAGAAGTCCAAATCCAACATGTAGGAACAGCAAACAACTAAGCAAGAACACACAATATATCACCATCAAACCATGAATGACAACATCCACATGTCAAGTTGAGTTAAATTTATATCTAGTGTATATTTTTTTTGTGTGTATAATATGAATAATGTTCTAAAATTATATATTTATATAGATAATAATGCAAGAGGAAGAGAATCGAAGTCAGAGAAACTCAGAGTGAATGGTATTTCATAAACAATATATTTCATATCAAGAAAAATTAATAAGATCAGTGACATCATTTTACATCTAAGACTTCGATTATTCTATGCACCTCATTTACTTAATGGTGATTTTAGATTGATAAAGTATAGGTAAATTCATTAACCATGCTTAAAAATCTTGTTTACATTTATTCGGAGGTTGATCCAATTGATAAAGATTCAATTTAGATCTTACCTGAATTTCATTGTTGATTTGACTCATTGGTTAGTAAGTATATTTTCTAGCGTTTTACATGAACCTTGATGTTTTGCTTAATTCAAGTGAGTCTCCAAAACGTAACATACCTAAACTATTTCTTATATGAAAAAAAGAAAAGAACATTTCGTTTAGCCCCTTCTCTTCAATCTGGCTAGAGAATCATTAGTTGTATAAAGGCAATTCTTAGTTTACATGTTAAACCTATCATGATTTTATTAGTAAAGCTTAAATAAAATGTCTCTTTCTTTGTTATACAATGATCATTCCACGACCGCAATGGACGACAATTAGAACATATTACTCAATTGGATCCCACGTCTTGGTATACCTCTCCTTATCCAAGAAGGGAAACTCACCTTCTATTACCCATACATTTCATGGCTCAATCCTGGCTAAAACTTTTTTTTTTTTTTTTGTGTTAGGTCTATATTTCTTTCAAATAAAGTACTTTGACTTTTTCAACTATTTGCATTAAATATGAGCCTAGTCTGGTTCGGTAGGCTTAATTGGTAGAGCTAAAATGTTCAATTTTTTTTATTGTATAATTTAGGAACTCAACTTAGTCTAAAAGATGAGCTCATTGAGCTAGACAAAAATTGACATCATTGACATATACGTATAAAAGGTTTATCTCCACCCTCATTATTGAAAAACCTATATGTTTTGGAAGTGCACACTCAAACCACACAAATTTTCTGAAAGTGCACACTCAACCCATATGTTTTTCCAAAATATGTATCTAAGAACAACCTTTAATCAATTACGACTCCACACATCTAAATGGTCACTTTCCAAAACAATATCCAAAATGTTCATGACCACTTAGCCTAATCGAGTTAAGGACCCAAAAAGCACCACAAACACAAAGTAACAAACACGAGAGAGATTGAGGATGGACTATGCAAGTACATCTCCTAGTTGTCATATAAAGATACTAGAGATTGCTTGAAGAATGGGACAATATAAAAGTCCACTCAATTGTAATAAAATAAAAGAAAATAAAAGTTGATTTAACATAAAACTCGATGAGCCAGTGACAAATTAGGAATTTTGACTACTAAATGCAAGTTAATATAAATATTTGTATATGGACTGTCATAAATATTCAATCCTTATACACTTCTTATTATCTTAATCATTTTATCTTTACGTGTCTCATGTTTGAGAGCTTTGTACCGTCATAATATTCTACCGATTTCAACTCACTCTTAGACTTATTTTCGGCTCATACTCTTTGTATTCGGCCCGTACCCTTGTGTTGTTATGCTACCCAATTATTATTTTTTTCATTTGAGTAGGTTAGTATATTTAGTAATTAGCTACCCCAATGATATATTTTTAGCTACCCTAAATAAAGTTATTTATCTACAATTAGTAGAAATAAAAATATTAATAGATATCTACTCGTTTCATAAATGTCTTTCGTTTTATTTTGACATTTTCGATATCTTAAACAACTATAAAGAGATGTTTTTTGAACAACACTCAATATATAATTTTATCTTTTTTTTTATTTTATATTTGACCCCCTCGTATAAAGATGACTAGCTTCACTGCTGCTTAATATAATCTATCCGGCGGCTCACTTTCTCATCATCACATCCATAAGCTCATAGGAAATAACCTCCTAGAGACTCCATGCTCTTATTAACTTTTCCACTGTTGTGAAAGTCACTCAAAATTGAAGAAATTGAGGTTTCTGGAAACCGCTAATTCGGGGCCCGTTGTCCAGGCCCCGAATTTGCACTATTTTTTCAGCCTGGCAACACGTGAAAAATCGGCACCCGAATGGAGGAATTCGGGGCCCGAACTGTCGTAACAATATTTTTCAGAAACGTATTTTTGGGACAGATTTGTTCCAATTTTATGGGGGTTACTTTTACTATAAATATAGGTTTTGTATTAGAGTAAACCTTGAGATAGAGGGGGCTGAAACAAGGGTTTAGAAAGGCAACAACAAAACTAGGGTTTGTATAGAGTTTGTCTCTTTTGCAACAAACACTAGGGTTTGAGGGTTGATTCACCTTTGGAAACACTATTAGGACTTTGGGTAGAATTAGGCAGGAGACTTATTCTTGTAACTTATTGATATCTCTTTTGTAAGGTTACTCATCATTATAGTGAAACGGAGGGCTGCTCTCTCCCCCAGACTAGGTCAATATGGACCGAACTGGGTCAACAAATTCTTTTGTGTTCTCTCTTCTTTTCTCTCTCGCTGTTTACTACTTTTGGCTTGTGTTTATAATTATTCTATACACTTTGTTTTTTGGTTGCTTGATTATTCCTTACTCCATACATCAAATTTGTTATTGGTGTGATTTTTCGTCGAATTCGCAACATCCACGGTTAGTAACTTCTCCCATAACTGCTTCTCACAACCTTTTTTAATAGAAGAGCCTATCTAATTTACAAAGGAGGTCTCATTGCTACAAACACACACTTTGATCATGACACGCCTTCCGTGAAGTCTCTTGTTCTACGCCGAAACAATATACAAAGCATATTACATTAATGTATACTCCACGAAATTATTATCAAACATCCCAAGCAGATAACATAGTTGGTGAACTTAAGTGACGTTAACAAAGTTCTCCACGAAATTTAAAGCTCAAACTTTATAAACAAACATAAGCAACTGATTTATTAATATTTTCCATAAAAATATGTCTATAAGCGAAAAAAATGTAGATTACAAAAAAATACAATATTGTATATTTAAAAAGAAATAATATTTATACAATTATTTTTACTTTTAGACAACTTTCTCGTTCTCACTCTCATTATATTCTTACTTTCTTATCATCTTTCTCTCTATTGTTTTTATCCAATTAGAAAATAGAAAAAGAAGGTTGTTTCAAAAATTGTCACAAAATGGTTGTATAAATATCATTACTCATATTTAAAAGGTTGGAGATACTTCAACATCAAGGAATTACAATTTCTGCCATAAAAAAAAGGAATTACAATTTTTCTACGTGCCATCACATTTGATAAGGACTAAACTTTTGTAGGAATTAAAAATATTTAACCCTCATAATAAAAAGAAAAAATTAACCCTTCAATATACTGTTAAATTTTTTTAAAATTTGAGAGGTAAAACATGAAATCTCCCCCTAAATTCTTCCCTAAGTTTTATTATGAATAAAATGAGAGAGGGCCTTTTTTTTTCCCTTCGTTGATTATATGTAGCTATCCGAAATTTACTTTCATGGTTCTCTAGTATAGTAAGAGAGAAAAAGAGTAGATTTGATCTATTATTTGGTCTAAGAGAAATAGAAGAATGAGAAATGTTGATTATTTTTGAAAGTATTAAAATATCCCTTTATTATAAAAAATCCATCAAGCTCACATTTTTATTTTATTTTACTTAATTTTAGTTATTTATTAAGTGATCGTTTGGCTTTTTCCCTCTTTTTGTACCAAAATAAATAAATTAAGTCATCGTCAATTTTGATTTATTTGAATTGATAATATAAAGTACAATCAAATTAATTAAATTATTGAAACTACTTTAGGTAATTTATTTTGTTTTTAAAAATTAACTGATTAATTTTTTTGTTTGAATAGAAAAATTAATTGATTAATTGATAGCTAACAACAAATGGAGGATATAGGGGGAACAACATCTTTTGTGTGGAAAAAAAAACTCAATTTACGCAGAATATAAAAAACGAAGTAGAAAGAAAACTGTTTTTTTTTTCTTTTCAAAATAAACAAAACTGAAGAGTGTCTTTTGTCTAAAAAAAAAACTGAAGAGTGTCTAAGAGATTAGACAATACCAAACAAGAGAAATGAAATGCCTCTATTTAACCTCTCTCATCAACTTCTTTCTCCCCTAATTCACCTAAAACAAACATACCATGTGACTATGAGTCGCCCCTATTATATGTTCTGGACTACGCAAAAGGCTCTGTCCACTAGTCTATATTTCAAACATAGGATCCAAGGTCGGCTAAAAACCCATAAACATGTCTTTAGCTCATCTCGCAAACCATCGAACAAGAGCCTAAAACTTAGGCATAATCCTACAAGGCCCAATAACTACATACAACGAACCAGATCTCAATCGACCAAGAAATCACATGATCACAAAATTGGAAGCGTCTTTGTTCTTCATGAATACAATAATGGTTGACAGTTACAGACTCTATCATCTTTGATCGCCAAACTCAACGACTATCCCAACACTGCTTTGAAGACTTGCATATCTTCACATATAAAAAGGCTCTTTTCCGATCTCTCAAGGTACAATTTCATCTACCCTAAAGCTACCATTCTAGCTTTTTGGCTGACTTGAGTATCATAATGTCTTTTGCAAGTACCCTCGTTATTTCAACACCACACTAAAGTTCGTCGAATGTCGTTCTGATCACTTTATTTACATAATATTAAATCTATTCATATTTGATGTAAGATTACATTCCATTCAAACTTGAATACCAACAAGGACATGACATCATCACCCAAAACGAGAATGTCGCCCATCACTATATTTGCACCATCGTAATTACTAATAGAAAACAACTGACGACTACACTGTCACAAAAAGTTATGATCAGGGCCGGTCCAACATGACAAGAGGCCTAAAGCAAATTTTATAATAAGACCTCTTGGAATTAAAAATAAAATAAAATACAATGCTTATTAAAAGCATAATAAATCAAGTTTTGTTGAATCCAAGATTTGAACGTATGACCAAAAGGATATTTGAGGCCTTAAAATTGACCAACTAAGCTAGATAAATATTGATAATTAGTATGTCATATTATATTTTTTATAGCTAATTTAACTTATTTTGAGGCCTTTTTTTAACCCAAAATCTTGAGACCGAAAGCCCTTGTTTGGATGGCTTGACCCTTAAGCCGGCCCTGCTTATCATTAGAGGATCTAATACGAGGTTCTTATTAGCACTCCTCCACCTAATCAAATCGGGGCTTTCATACTATTGTCGCTTTTAAAATACCAGTTGTTGTTTTTTGAACTTCCAACAGTTCATTTTAAAAATAAATCACCACGGAGCACTCCTATAGCAGAAGAGTTTACCCTAAATATCAATCACTGTTTAAGTTGTAATGTAACGTGTATTTGAACAAATAAAAAAGAAAGCACCGGAACACCGACCATGCATGTTTCCTACGCGAATGGTAGAAAAACGCACGCGTGAATGAAGTTGGCAACGCGCACTAGTAGTAACTGTAATAGTGTAAGTACAACTACTACTACAAAACAAAACCCACACAACATGACCATGCAAATCTATACCAGATCAGCACACCACCGACCAGTTGACTCATTCACCTCCCTTCCCACACGCTGGCTGTTCAAACATTCAACCCTCTTACAGTCTTACTACGACAACTACTCCTATACTACTACTTCCCCTCCAAGTTAAATTTAATTCATTAATTTATTTAATCACCCTTTATCTTTATTTCAAAATTATACCTTACCAAGTTTTTCTCTCTTTCGGACTCTTTCAACGTTCAACGTTCAACCACACGTTAACAAAACCAAAAAAATAACACTTAATAAACCCTTTATCATATTCATTTTTTCTCTTGTTTGAAACATTCTCAATAAACTATTCCTCTCTTAGTCTTACTTTGCTCCCTTTGACCCCGTGTGTCAAACAAGACAACCTCTCTTACCTCCATTTCTATATATTAACAACTCATTTTCCTTCATCATTCATCATACTCACAACAACAACAACAACAACAACAGATCAAAAACAACACAACATCATCAAAAACCACAAAATGGTTTTATCATGGACAAAAGGTAGTAGGGTTTTCCGTCGTGCAAGAAAAGGAAAAGAGTTATTATCAAATTCATGCAACGATTTACAAGTGGAGATAGCAATTCCAACTCATTTTCGTTGCCCAGTAACACTAGACTTAATGAAAGACCCCGTTACACTTTCAACCGGCATAACCTACGATAGAGACAGCATCGAAAAATGGTTTGAATCAGGTAACAACACATGTCCCGTTACAAAAACTGAGTTAACATCCTTTGACATCGTACCAAATCACTCCCTTCGTAGAATGATTCAAGATTGGTGTGTTCAACACCGTTCCTACGGCGTCGAAAGAATCCCAACACCGCGTATTCCAGTAACTCGTTATGAAGTTACAGATACGTGTAATAGGATTCTTTCTGCGGCGCAACAAGGAGATGAGAGCAAGAGTTTTGAATTGGTGAGAAAGATCAAGGGTTGGGGAAAAGAGAGTGAGAGGAACAAGAAGGTTATAGTTTCAAATGGTGCTTCTCTTGTTCTTGCTAAGGTTTTTGATTCTTTCTCACGTGGTTTGATTGAGAAGAACGTTGTTCTTTTGGAAGAGATTTTGGAAGTGCTGACATGGATGCGTCCTTTGTCTGAAGAGGGTAGATTTGTCTTTTTGGGATCTTCAAATTCTTTGAGTTGTTTGGTTTGGTTCTTAAATGATCAACAAAAAATTTCAACTAGGCAAAATTCTTCTTTGTTGCTTAAGGAAATGAATGTTGAATCATTGGTGAAAATTGAAGGGATTGTTGACTCTTTGGTGAACATGGTTAAGGTTAATGTTGAGATTGGGACAGCTTCTACAAAAGCATGTTTGTCGACAATTTTTCATTTGGTTTACTCAACAAAGAGTAGAAAAGTGATATTGGAGAGGTTTGTTGAATTGGGTTTGGTTACAATTTTATTGGAGATTCTTGTTGATGCTGAAAAAGGAGTTTGTGAGAAAGCTTTAGGTGTGTTGAATTGTCTTTGTGATAGTAAAAATGGGGTGCAAATAGCAAAGTCAAATGCTTTGACTTTGCCTCTTGTTATTAAGAAACTTTTGAGGGTTTCTGAATTGAGTTCTAGTTTTGTTGTTTCTATTGTTTACAAGATTTGTGACAAGGCTGAGGAAGGTATTTTGATTGAGGCAATTCAACTTGGGATGTTTCAGAAACTACTTGTTTTGTTGCAAGTAGGTTGTGCTGAGAGTACCAAGGAGAAAGCTACTGAGTTGTTGAAATTGTTGAATGGATATAAAAGCAAAGCAGAGTGTGTTGATTCATCATCATTGGATTTCACACACCTTAAGAAGCCATTCTAATTTATCTATGAGGACTAATTAAGGATGACATTAGATTTCCCTTTTGTTTTTCTTTTTTTGTATATTGTCTTAAACAGAATATACTCTTGTACAAAGTTACACAGTCACATATACATGGACACAAATTGTGTCTCCAACATTCAATTGAACTTTTACATTTCAATTATTTTTATGGAAGTTTTGATTTGATTCATACAGATTGAGACAATTTTTTATGCTTATCCTTTCCTATAAACAAGGGTTGCCGATTTGGTTTGTATTTGTACACATTTCATTCACACATTAATCTCAAATTTGTTTATGTCATTGTAAATCACTCTCAAATTAACCTATAACTCTTGCTAATATTTCAAAATAGTTTTTGTTTTCACCAATTGTTTCCCGGTCATATCCCTCCATTAATATTTGTCATGTAACAAAAATATAAAGACAATGATCTAACTTAGAAACGGTTGACAAAGACAAGACTAATTTAAAATATTTTGAGTACTATTTGAGATTGAATGACTTTCTTTGAATGCTAAATAATAAGATAAAAAGAAGACAAAAAGTTTATTAAAAAAGAAACTATATTTGAGACTTTTATGTTGTAAGTACCAAATTGTCTCTTTATAACTATTACACTCTCTGATTTTAAATATAAAAGACAATTATGTCAACAAAACTTAATGTGTTTGGTCCTATCGCAGGAAAAATTCAACTGTCTATTTTTATTTTTTCTTAGAGACCTAATTATTTCTTTTCATAGGATGGTTTAGGTAGAGACCAAATTGTCTTCTTTTTTTTTTTTTTTATGGACTAAAAGTAACCTATATTTTTCTTAGGGACTAAATTGGATTTTGCAATTTTTTCTGAGGGTCTACAATAAGTCTTTGACCATAAATTATAAAATTGCATTGATTTTTTTCCGTTGGCTATTGATAAATATGAGAGCCTGGACATCAATATTGAGATTAATGAGTAGACATCCAAAAACCTGATATTGTTGGAGGAACATATAAAACCATGGGATATGTGCTAATGCATATAGATCTCTAGAAACATGATTAACAGACACACTATTCAATTCATTCATAAGTACCTTACAATCTAGAATTATCAAAGCAATACAAGCAAGTGAATTTGACCCTCTAAAACACTCAACAACAGCAAGAGCATCAGATTGAATAATGATGTCCTGAAGGGCTCTTTCCTTAGCTAAATTGAGACACCAACGAATGGCTAAAGTTTCTGCCATGACAGGATCTGTTATCAGCTCCTCTTTTTTGCAAGCTGAGAAAAAGATGTTATCTGGAGCAGCCTTAAACACGCAGCCATAAGTGGTGTATCCCTCCGGAAAACAACCTGGATAATATGAGCATTCTGAACAGGACTAGGAGCAGCTGCAATGGATTGCTGCCCCTTGGATTTCTTAGCAGGTACTGTTTGATTAAAATCAACAACAAAATCAATTGCAGCAGTAGCAACATCAGGGGGAAAGGTATTAACCAGCTTGAACACCGTTTGATTCCTATAAAACCACATTTTCCACAAAATAGTGCAAAATAACTGTGAGCCTAATTTATCTTTCTTTCCTAGCCAACTACTAAGAGAGGAGTGTAAAGGGACATGGAAGCCAAGGCTAGATGAGAACCAAACTAACTTAGCGAAATTGCATTCCATGAAGAGATGGTGAGCTGTTTCAGTTTCAGAATTGCACATAGGACACAAAGGCTCAATTTTAACCCCTTTCTTAAACAAGTTTCCTCTGGTGGGTAAGATGTTTTGTGACAACCTCCAGATAAAGTTCTTAACTTTATTTGGGAGATTTACACGCCAAATTTCTTTCCACTGTTTTCACTACATTAAGCAGTGTTCGCTACTTTTATTTATTTTTGGTCAAGTAATCTAGTGGTTAAAAATTCACTTATAAGATGAATAAGTGGAAAATGCAAAGTTCAAATTTCAACTCCTATATATTAAATATAATATCCCTACCAATGAAGTTGTCCTCGATTCTTTTGTGTTAACTATCTAATATCACATTCTATTTTAGGCTACACATAGATTTAGACTAACTATTTATAACATGCTTGTAGGAGAATATAACTAAAAGAGAATTGATATTTATAGCAACAAATTGCCAAGCGAAAATTTCACGATGGTCAATTTGTTAAATACCTTTTCCTAAATTATAACCACATCCTCCCTTGATTTCCGGCCAAGAAGCAATTTAATTGGCCGGCACCTTTTCGTGATCAGCTCGGGATAATATTCATTGAGATGTATAGCAATGCTCTAACTAAAATGACACCGGATGAAAATTAACAAGTTCTCCCAAATTACTTGGTGGTAACATTCCCTAGCATAACTGCTATTGTTGATAACGATGTTGTTGTTGCATTTTTTATTTTTCTAAACGATCATAGCTGAACATAGTCACGCAAACAAATCAGTAAAATATATTTAAGTTGAATTCATTACTCTAAGTTCAAAAGTACACGTCCACAAAACATAGTTTTAATAAAACAGTAATGCTATATGTCGTGAAGACAATTCACAAGTGTTGGAAAATTTATTGAATAGTTTGCGTTTAGTCCATGCATATATTTGGTCTTGATAACAACCATTTTCCTACTTTTTTTTGGTTAAAATTTTCCACTCAAGTATGAGCTTTGGCTTTGGCGTTTGTGTGTATGAAGCACTATGATAGAGGAGTGAGATATCATAAGAATGATGGTTAAGTTTACGTGGGTGCTTGCAAGAATTTCCTAAAGAGTATTGACTTTGAGATTAGCTGCACCAGGTAACAGATCTACTTGCTCAATGTTTTGACTTGCCAGGGTCGTATCTGAGGCAAGAGAAGGAGGGTGATCGTCTTAGATCCCAAAATATAGGTTTAAAATTTGGACCTCAAAATATAAAATTAAGGGTTCATTAAGTAAAAAAAATATTACGGAATGCTAAAACTATATACATTTTAATTGAAAAATGACATATTAGGGAATTGAATATCGCATTTCGTAACGTAATAAAAACTAGGTAAAATTACATGTTTAGTCCTTTAACTTAATTTTAGGTAACAGTTTGGTCCTTTTATCTTTTTTTCATTTCAATTTGGTCTTTTTGGTCCATTTTTATATGAATTTTCAAGTTTCAAATTTATGGTTTTATTTTCTTATGGCCTTTCAATCTTCAAATCTATGGTTTTTACCCATGTTTGCATAAGAATATTAGATTTAAAGCTTGAAAATTCATATAAAAATGGACCAAAAGGACAAAATTGAAATG
>Ga0315915_1001723_pt1 | contig 26896 bp, 21 predicted proteins | sample MpolbnodulesMG_FD_207738 | JGI IMG/M metagenome (GOLD analysis project Ga0315915, IMG submission 207738) | Medicago polymorpha root nodule microbial communities from Los Angeles, California, United States - branched nodules | ecosystem: Host-associated > Plants > Roots > Nodule | place: USA...
TCAAAAAATAAAATAAAAAACATTATAATTTTTTTTTGCTCTTTTAAAAAAATTGTGTTTTTATTTTGACTAGGGACCTAATTTTATTTTTGAGCCAAACCTCCATTTTTGTAGGAACGGCACTGTAAATCACAATTACAATAAATGACATAAAAATGGATTTTAAGATTTTTTTTTTGTTAACTTACTTTTGATTTATATTTGAATTTGAATACAATCAAAATTTCTTATTTTTATGGCTTTTTGTCAAACACAAACTAGTAGTATATATAGCCGGTTTAACATTTTGTGATTAGCGTGATGCAACTCTATATTTCAAATAGTTGCACACCAGCGATTTTTTTGTTGGCTAGTTGCACCTGCACAATAATGATGGTACTTGCTTTTCAACGAGATGTATGAAAATTACTATAGAGAGTTGGATAAGGTTAGGCAACGTGAGATTGGACCCTGTCATGCTAAAATTACAAATGAGCAAACATTATTTCCTTGAGTTTCTTTTTTGATTATCTATCGCATTCATAGAAATTTTTTGTTGTAGTTTATTTATCTTTTTGCTTCATCCGGTCTTTATTATAGTAAAAAAAAAAATCAAAACTAGACGCTCATTAATTGCTGCAACATTTTTGACGATTTTACAAATATATCGTCGAAGAAATCTGTAAAGTATTAAACATACCATTAATATTAAAAAGACAAATATTCATTAAGGGTTAAAAATGTTTTAAGCAATAAATATACCTTAAAGTTGCGACTTTTTCTTTTAAACAAAAGCAGTTCTTTTAAAAAAATCTACTAAATAGAACCGGTGAGTGTATGGTCCGTTTGATGGTCAGGATATGATATAGACATGATATGATGTAAAGCTAGATAGAGATAGGATGTGATAAGGACATGATAAACATTAATCACATCATGTGTTTGATGCACACATGATAACAAACAAGATATCATTATAATTAAATAAAAAAATTGTTCTCATAATTAATTAAATATTATAAATGACATGTTATTAATTATAATAGAAAATATATGCTATCATTATTTTAAAAATGATAATATTTAAAAACGGCAGAATATCAAGATAATAAATAAGTAATGATCTAATCCCATCAGAATAATTTCTAATTCAACATATACTCAGGATAGAAATTACAAAGGAAAGTCAAGATAGGATAGGAAAATGGTTTATTTTATCTCATTCTTTCGGTGCATCAAACATGAGATTTAAGCGGAATATGATTAATGTATCATATCTTGTCTCCCTATCCTGACCATCAAACGCACCCGTAAAGTTTAATATAACATGAACTATTTTTTGTGAATATATTTTAGTGTGAAAAATTTACAAAATATTAAATAATTAAAGTTATTGTATGAAATAAAAGATTTCTTTCTTGTTGGAAATAGGAAATAAAAGATGGGCAGTTGTATTAAAAGTAACAATATTTATTAAGACCTACTGTTAGACAAAATACTTTAATCCTTGTTTAAACTTGGAACTTTGCAATTATATGTAAATTTTATTTCAAGTGTTATTTGTCATGTAGTCATCATAAACTCACACATACAAAATGGAGTTACCGGAGTTTGAACCTCGGTCATAACGTTCGGCCTAACAATTTCGTCAATTTTGTCAGTTGAGCTATGACTTATTAATTGATTTATTTTTTTTACAAATAATTGGATAATTGATATATTTGATAAATATTAAATCAAATACATAATTTATTTAATAAATTTTAAAAATAAATATTTTTTTAATAAAATAATGACAGGAGAAAGTGTCTCTATAGAGCAAAGTGAATTGCAAATACAAAGACGCAATTAGTGTAGGCAATGGCATACCCACGCTGATTGATGAAAAAATTACCACTATTAGAAACCTTGACTTTTTTATTTCTGTACTATAGAAAGAAAAAAAACAAATAAAAAACTTCCATCTTTCTTCCACCCTCTACCAAGTCGTAACAGTATTACAAATTCTCTTCTTCTCGCAAATATTCAATTCAATTCCAACTGTTGAATTTTTTCAGATCTCGTGGATCTGAAAAACTCAACAACAATGGCGAAGTCACGTTACTCTCGTTTTCCATCACGAAAATCATCATCTTCATACACACTCATTTTCTCTCTTTTCATCGCTTTCACTTTCCTCATCCTCATTCTTCTCGTTTTCGGAATCCTCTCCATTCCTTCTTCCAATCCAAACTTGCCTAAACCCAACGATCTCACCTCCATTCTTCATAACACCGTCGATAGGTAACGTTTCTGTTATAACCGTTTTTCGATTCGATTCCGCGTTTTTTTTTGTGCTGATTTTTTTTTTTTGAATTAGAAATGATGATGAAGAAGGTAAGGGTGAACAGTGGGTTGAAGTTGTATCTTGGGAGCCTAGAGCTTTTGTGTATCACAATTTTCTGGTAAGTACTTTCATTATTGATTTTTTTATTTTTTTTTATTTTTTATAATTTAGTGTTAGATCCATTTTATTAATGCGATTCATAATTTGATTAGAATTTATGAACTATATATATGTTTTTGGTATTTTACTTTAGATGGTTTGTTTTCTCGTTCTGGTGATATTTCTCTGTTTTGCATGTTTGGATAAATAACGTAATTATGCATTTATACCATAAGTGCTTATCTATAAGCTATTTATATATTAAGGGTTGGTTTGGTTTGACTTTTCTGAGCTTATCTACTGACATAAGTTTTGTGAAAATGTTTGGAAGAACTTATGAAAACAGCTCAGGACAATTTTCACAAACTTTTTGCTGCTAATTTTCATAAGTTCTCCAATATAACTTACAAAAATAATTTAGCTTTATTTTATCTTTTTCTATAAAAATAGCTTATGTAAATTTATGTATACACGCTTATCATGATAAGCACTTTTGCTATAAACTGTTTATCCAAACAGGCCCTTAAAGATAAACTTGAATAAGTGCTTATATAAGGACTGATTTATTTGAGCTTGTCTACTTGCGTAATCATGTGTGACATTGTTTGGAAGAACTTATGAAAACAACTTATGATATATTTCATAAGCTGTTTCCGGTTTATTACCATAAGCTTAGCATGATAACTTATGAAAATAGCTTATACATTATACAAAAACAGTTTGACTTTATGTTATCTTGTTTTACAGAAATAGCTTATTCATAAATGCTTATGCTATATGCTTAAAAATAGCAGGATAACTTACGAAAATAGCTTATAGATTATACAAAAACCGTTAGACTTTGTTATCTTGTGTTATAGAAATAGCTTATTTACAAGCACTTATGCTTTAAGCTGCAAAATAAGTTGTTTACACAAACAGGGCCTTAATCAAGGTTGTGGTTTGTGAAAATGTTAGAAATCTTGAAGTTAGTTTTTTGTTTTAAAGGAAACACATCCTAATTTGGAATAGTGTTTTTTCCTTGTGACTAGTCTACAAATTGGGAAAGAAGGTGATTTCTGGTAATATTGGATCCTATATGTTAAGGGTTTGGTACAACTAGCAGCCTTGAACTCTAGGAGGGAATAAAGTTGTGCGTGAAATGGAATAAAAATTGGGGGTTTATTGCATAAACAAGGTTTCTAAAGTTTGAATAATCTTCACCTAACAAGTTAATTTTGTGGGTTTGTAAAAAAAGAAGTTAATTTTGTGGGGTTGAGTCAGGCTCAAAATCTAATGCTACACCCTAATAATAGAAGTAGGGGGTTTAGTACCATGGCTACATACCAAAGAAAGGCTAAAGTCCAACGTAGCCTGATATGGCATAAATAAGGTTTATAAAGTTTGCTCAATCTTCACCTAACAAGTTAATTTTGTGGGTTTGTCAAAAAAAAATAAAAAAATAAATTTTGTGGGGTTCAGTTAGACTAGAAATCTAATATTACACAATCATTAAGGGTCTTTTGATTACTTGTGGTTCTTGGTGATGAGTTTGCCTTTGTTTAACTATCTACTTAGGATATCAGTATCAAAACTATTTGTGTTTTGCTTGGTTAAATGATGCTTGATGAAAGTTTCAAGTGATGTATTTCCATGTTTGAATATGATTTTAGCGTGATGTGGTGACATTGTGTTTAACTTGAAGCTCCTGTGGAGCATTAATATTTATTTAATATGATGCATTGTATTGTCTCCACCTTCCAATCACTAAAGTTTAGCTGAATAATCTGAGTAGACCAAGGAGGAATGTGAATATCTGATTGACATAGCGAAGCCGAGTATGCACAAGTCAACAGTTGTTGATAGCGAGACTGGAAAGAGCAAAGACAGCAGGTAGGAGTATTTCCTATCTTTCTCTGTTAAGTGTCCTCTGAAATTGAAAATGGTTGCTTCTGCATTGTTCCGATTGCCAGTATGGTAAACCCCATCTTTACATATTTCTTTCTACATGTAGAGTGCGTACGAGCTCTGGAACATTTCTGGCCAGGGGACGTGATAAGATTGTGAGGAATATTGAGAAAAAAATTGCTGACTTTACTTTTATTCCTGTAGGTAAGTAACCCCACCTATTATATATACTTTTTTTATTTATCAATTTGAATTTTTATTTACAAAAAGAGTTTATTTCTGGTACTGTTTTTTCTTGTTTGCCATCTAGCTTTCTTTTTTTATGGTCTAAGATAGTAGGTTATTTCCATCATATACTTCAGCAAGCATTAATAAGCTATGCCTCACAATATACAGAGCACGGTGAAGGACTTCAAGTTCTACATTATGAAGTTGGACAAAAGTATGAGCCTCACTATGACTACTTTCTTGATGAATTTAACACAAAGAATGGGGGTCAGCGCATAGCAACAGTACTGATGTACCTGTAAGTGATATCATGTGATGTCTTACTAACTTCAATTTGTCTTGGATATGTGATCAGCTGTTCATGAGATTTTCTTTTTGTATTTTAATGATACAGTACAGATGTTGAAGAAGGGGGTGAGACAGTGTTCCCTGCTGCTAAGGGGAATTTCAGTAATGTGCCATGGTATAATGAGCTTTCTGATTGTGGGAAAAAAGGACTTTCAATTAAGCCAAAGAGAGGTGATGCTTTACTTTTCTGGAGCATGAAGCCGGATGCAACTTTAGATGCATCAAGCTTGCATGGTTAGTTTCTCTTTCTTTTATTATTATTGTTGTTATTATTATTGTTATTATTATTATTAGTGCTGCCTTCTGCGTCAACGGGCTTTCACAGTAGAGGAGATAAATTAACAAAACTGTTTTCTTGATAACTTCCAGGTGGTTGTCCGGTAATTAAAGGAAATAAGTGGTCAAGTACCAAATGGATCCGCGTCAATGAATACAAAACTTGAGTATATGTTACAATAGGTACTTACTTATCTCGCCTCTGTTGTATTGTTGTAATAAATATTATTTGACAGTTAACGCAACACAATCATGTTTATCTGTCAATATTTTGCACTTGGTTTACCTGATACTTAGCTAAATGATTGCTTGCATAACATACAATTTGACATAAAATATAATTGTTAGTGTTGATTTGTCTTGCACCTATTGTGTTTATTTTGGCTTCAATTACTTAAAACTGTAGATCTAGGGTATGTTTGAAAGAGCTTGTTTATAATTTATTTGAGTTTTTAATAACTTGTTAATTGTTTGAGAGAGCGTATGACATGTGTATAAGCGGTTTTCAACTAATTTCAGTATGCTTTCCAACTAAAACAACCCACCCTTGTATGAAAAAAAATTAACGACGTTCTCTCCATAATTATAGTAATAACTTATATATAAGCCCTTCTATGATAAGCACTTCCCAAAATGTGTTTGTGTGGGTACTTAGAATCTTCTACAACATGTCATGTTAGTTTATATATTTAAAATTGTTTGCAGAGCTGTATTTACAGCTGAATAGTTTGTCTTTCACAACATGATTCTCAACTTCTTCTTTTCGGGTAATAATATTTAATTTGCTAGTTGCTGGCTTGATGCTGATCACCTCTCATGTTGATTGACTTATTTTTCAGGCTTGTCTGATTTCATCATTCCAATCATGTGCAAAGTCTCAGCTAATACTTCGTACAATGGAGCTTAAGGTCTCAAAGGAAATGTTTGCAGCGTGATGCGGGGTTCTGTAATTTGTTTTGTTTTGTAGCTTAGGTAACTTATTTTTTCCCATCTTTTTCATTTATATGTAGCAAATACAATAAACAAATAAGTACTCGTGAAGTTGTGAACCAATAGATGTAACAAGTATACCAGCTTTTTGCTCCGAGCTCATTTGCACTGCGTATCGTTGTTATTTGTTTGCTTCTGTTGTGGCCCATTTATGAGGGGCCTTCTCTACATTTTTGCATGTTTTCAATCTATGAAGCCACCCTTGGTAATGAGCTATGCAGCACTGACACTTACGATTAAAGACGTGTCCGAAGCACATCACCAACACGACACCGAATGTGATTGCATTCAATTAATCTGTTTAAATTAATATCTGTGTCAGCGTTTCAGTAGTGTCCGGTAAATGTGTCTATGTTGTTGCCTCATAGACAATGGGTTTCCAAAGGCAAAATAAATAAATTGTCCTCCTATGCTTGTTCTGATACGGGATAGAAAATAATGGCAGTGCTATGTGAGTTTCTTTCTATCTTGAAGGTTTTTTTCCCCCAACTTTCGTCCCTAGCAAAATAGCCATAAATGCCAGAGTACTTAAAGTGAGCTATATTGGTCCCACTGCAATGGCTATTACAAATGAGTTCATTAGTACTTCATGCAAAGAAAATGCACAAAGCTCCAATGCTGCAAGCGCGTGTGCACGAATCTTTGCAGCAACAATCTCTAAAATCATAACTCCAAAAATATAAACGTTCCATTTTTCAGAAATCTGCTCATACATCACATATTTTGGACACATTATAGCCACTGTATTAAAAAAACAATATTAATTTAACTGAAATGTACCTTAATTGAGAAGAACTCAAAAAATATAACAAAAGAGTGAACATTCAAAACTTACTAATACTATGTTCCAATAATTCTATTTGTACTTCCTTCGTCTTGACTTGCTTTGTCAATTTGAGTTAAACCAAAATCTAAAATTTTTAGGAGTCATATTTTCATCTAATAGAATATTACTAGGTTTGAGATCGCTATGTATAACTTAGACGAGATAGTTCATGCAAATAAATTCCCCGAGCAATTCCTCCTATCATGTTAAAGCATTCAGCCCAAGTTAACAATTTTTACAGTTGCTTGTTCAAAAAAACAATTTTTTCAGTTGAGAATCTACAAAATTGTTCATGAAATAAAATTAAGTCCAGATATAGAGAAAGCTATATATGTAATGCACAAATCTTACAGTCGGATCTTCATAAGAAAGTGTCTTGTGCGAGGGCGTGCGTTTGTGTAGACTCTTACAAGTCGAGTCTACAGATTTCCCATGAGTCTTCTTGAGTATGACAACCTTGGTTGTATATGTTATGTTGCGCATACAAAATATATTCTCTCCAACCACTTTTTTTTTGCCTTGGAGATTTGGTGCAAAGAGGGTAATTTTCCATCCTTATTCCAGGTTGTTTTGGCAGAACACTCAACTAGTGATTCTCCATATCTTCAGCACAGAAATATGGATTGCAAATTTTGGGCAAGAAAATCAACTAATAAACTATATTTAACCTTGCGCTAGTTCTATTCCAAGTGATGGCCCCATAAATAACCCAAAGAAAGTTTAGTTTCCAAGCTTTCTTCTATTTGAAATAAGCACATGCATGTGGCTAATTGATGATGACAAAACGTATTAGTGATAGAGAGGAACCCTATGAACAATATTCGTCCATTACTAGAATGGAGAATTTATGGAATCAAACGAGGTTAGTTGTTCTGACTTTTCTTCCTAGACATCTTATTGGATGTTAAACACGTATTGCAAATAAATGCCAGTGATATATCTTCTTGTTCTTACAATATTTACCATGGTAACATTATTGCAAAAGCATGTTTTCAAGGATAGTTTGCACTTTGCAGTCAATTGAATATGAAAACTATTGAGAATCCAGGTATCTGATCAACATAATGGAGCATGCAACCAGCAGCCTAGTCATACAGTTCAGAAAAACGTGGGATACATTTTCATTTAACCTCTTTGTTACAAACTCTGTTGGCCATTTTCAGCAGAGAAGAAAATGGCCGGAGTTTGTTCCGAAAACAGCTTTCAAGGAAATCAAGTCGAGATTATGACTCCATAGAAATGGAGCATGCTGCTGCATTCTCAATTTACTTTGGAAGAGGCCTCTGAGCAGAAGAATGAGACCCCAGAGGCATCAATCCTTTCTAAGAATTTATTACACAGACTTCTTAGGATTGAAAAATAAATTTCATGAGTAGCCAGACTAAAAACATAATCAAATGAGCATCCTGTAATAAAACACCAAAATGATATGAACAAGTTGATCAAATCCATGGTAAGAAATGCATAGAAGACATTGAGTGAAAGTAAAAAAGAAGCAGCTTTCCAAGAATAACAAGATATTGGAAGATATATACCAAACCATACAGGCAATGTCCGTGTATTCGGATCATCTCCTTCAAGATTTATTTGAAGGCGGACATAGGACATAATCTTATGCTCCAGGAATATTCACATCAGAAACATTAACATTCAGATATGCACATAAGTCACAGTATTAAGAATCTACACATGCTGCAGCCAAACAATTTACATATAACAATACAATGGACTTGCTATGATATTTGTCGAACCAGGATCATTATTAAGCCTAAGATGAATATAGTACTGAAGTGCAATCGACAAAACGGCCATGAATTCAGCTCCAGGCGTGATTAGATTCGAATCAAAAGTTGCTGAAACTTCTTCACGAGGAAGCTTTTTGCCCTCCCTCTCAAATTCCTCTCGTAACCTTGGTTCTTCAGCAGCCTATCACACAAGAGAAAAGCTGTAAAAAAAGGTGAATCAAACTTACACCTTTTCAAAATATCCTATCATTTTACCGGAGAGATTAAAGTTGAACACATATCAGTAACATAAGATGAATAGACAACAAACAGAAATCACAAAGGATGATATGCAAGCATGAACTACTAGCAGTAGTACCTTGCATTGATGCAAATCATGGATCACAGAAAATAGTGGTTTGTTCAAATTCCTCTATGCTACAATGCTATAGCACTACTATAGCTGCTATTTGATAACACTTCGTACTAAGCTGTCGTCTGGCCAAGGCAAAAAGTATGGTGGACGGCATAAAATCTTTGAAGACACCTGCTCCTCTATAAGATTTTCAACATAGACACCTGACAGGGTTTAGAAGGTCAGGAATATTCAAAAAAGTAGAGACACCGCAAACAATATGCAAATAATTTAATAATGAATAAAATTGGATGCTTGCTTCATTTATGTTTGCAAATAGTCGTGCAGTGTAAGTCCTTGTTGCTATTTTGCTACATTTTCTTCAGACAGAGAATTGGCAGGAGCCCACATTGTATAAGTCAAGTATACCAGTTTCGAAATAAAAAAGTATATACAGCATCAAATCCAACATAAACAGCACAAGAACAAAGAAATAAAAATGTAAATCGTGATAAAGAAGAAACCTGTCGATAAGCAAAAACTGAACTATTGAAACCAGCCAAGCCATTTTCCTAAACATTATCCAGCCACTCGAAACATGTTAAATCCTAAAAAATTCCCTCAAGTTATGATTTAATAGAAGAGATTAGACTATATTAGATTAGATAGACTTGCGCTAGCTCTTTCACTGGATACGGTACGGGGAGTATATTCGAAACAAAGCAAAATTCTCAATGAAACTCACTGACATAATTGATAATTCACTTCACCACCTACTAGCTTATAGTACTATATTTTTCTCCAGTGTCCAACTTCGTATGACCTGATATGATCATAATTGGAATACATGTGCACTTCATAACGAAATCAGGAATCCACAAAAAGCTCAATTCATTAGTTTTCATGTACAAATCATTACAATGAAAAGAAAAATTGAAATCTAACGCAGAAACACCAGTCATTCAACATCTAAACCTTGGAAACTATTCAATTTATCTTGACATCAATCACACCTTCATATTTTCTTTCCCGAGTTTCATCTTTCCTACAGCTTAGGCACAACGATCTTCAGAACACTTTCCTTCGTCCTAGCCTTTATCTCATCAATCTTGTAATTGTTCCCACTTAAATTAAGCATGACATAGAATTGGCTAGGAACACCTTCCTCCTCATTTGCTTAGTCTTTAATCACAAGTGGGAAGAGAAAATGTCTGCAAGGTTTACAAAGGACTTGGGTAGCAAGCAACTTATCAATACTAAAATTAAATAAAGGATAAAGGCTTGCTCATATTTATCTATCTAACAATATAAATATAAAAGGATGCATCCTTCAATCCATAACAAATTAAAGTCTATATAAAGAGGAGCTTATGCCTTGCTAAAATTGCACCGCAAAGTCATTTGCATTATCTTTCTTTCTCAATCTTAGTTATTATTCTTGCATTTTCGTGTATGTTTTTTTTTCTTTTCAAATGGCTTTGAGTTTTGATCCCATTTCACAAATCTCATCATCAAAGTCAGAATGGCACTTAAAAGCTAGAGTCCTTAGATTGTAGGTAGTTTCAGACTTCAATAGGCAATCACTGGTGTCACTTACTCAGTTGCCTGCTCCATCAGGTTTAATAGACCTATAATCATTAGATATTTGAGCTTCTAAATATTTTTTCTTACTTCCTTTTGAATAATTAAACACTGTACTTAAACTAAAGGAATTGATGGTTTTTTATTGTTAATTGTTATTTAGGAGGGGTTTTTTGTTGTACTACACTGTTTGTGTCTGCAATAAATCTGTATATCCAGATTTAAGCATGTATTTCTGTGAGAAATGCAACAAACATGAGGAAAAAGTTTTCCCGAGGTATATTTTCATTCATATTGTATTCATCTTCATCAATGGTTGTTCAACAATATTTGTAACTACACATTGTATATAATGCAGGTACTCAATTAAGGTGTGTGTGATGGATAATATTGACTGTGCAACATTTTTTTCTCTTTGATCATGATGTATCAATGCTATTCAACAAAAATTGTGCAGAAATCCTGGCTTCTAATGTAATCAACATCTAAGTCCTGTTTTTTTGTTGCAGCTTTGGTTAAATGTACTTACCTTTTTAAGGTGGAGTTTAAGAGACCTCTTAGTCATAAATTTGAGCAATCATTTAGAGACAAGAAAGTTTATGGTATTTAACAATTAAACTTGAGTTACCATGACAGTCACATGTTATTATAAAATCTTATTTTATACTTGGAATATTTAGGAAGGTTACCATTGTTCTAATTTAATCATATATTATTTAGGTCTATTAAACTTGTAACAACATTATGTAAATGATGATGATACCTTTTTCATTTATATTGGTATTTCATTTTAATTTAACTGTCAGATGCATTCTCAATTACTACGGAATTGTTTGATATCATGCTGTATCTCTAATGCAATACATTCTAATTTTATTTTTAATACTAAACGTTGTCGTGGTTGAATTAAATAACATTATGTCTGATTCACAATCAAGTAAATATTTTTGACGCACGGGTGTAAAATTATGCAGGTCTTCACCTAATAGTTATTGTAATATAGTGGTGAGTATTCTACTTCTAGTCACATGATTGACAAGCAAAATGCGCTAATCAAGGAAAACTGATATATGATACCCAAAGTCTTACTTTTGTGCAATTCAAATATGCTGATGAAGAAATTATGCTCTTCCCAATTTCAGTGATAAAGAATAAACTATCGATTTTTAATCCTTAAATTATCACTCTCTTTTCAATATAGCCTAAAAAATATGTAAATATACCAAGTAGTCTATAAATTATATCAATTCCGGCAATTTAGTCCTTGATAATAAGATATTATGAAATTTTATTTTTTAAAAAAGAAAGATATTATGAACTAAATTGATGGATTGTCAACTACTTTAGGGACTAAATTGCCAGATTTATATAGTTTAGAGACTATTTATTATATTGTTATAGTATATGGACTAAATTAGTGAGAGTTGTAATTTACGGATGGTTTATTTTCATGCTAAGCAACCATAAAGCATCACAACTTGCAAAAATTGCCCCTCAAAACATTTAACATTACCGGATTAGCGGTTTATTTTTTTGTGTGAATTGGGTGTCATTTACGTGCAATTGTAGAGACTAATCTCTTGAAACAAATAGAACCATGATGAGTTATAAAATTCCCCCTCAACATTTAACATTACTGGATTTAAACTCAGACCTCTAACTAAGCTACCCTCTCATTTAAGTGCTTTAGGTACCTATAATTTTACACTTTAACCATTTGGCTTGAGGTTGTTACTTAGTTTAGAGACAAAAAACTTACGTTTTTCAAGTTTGGGACAGATCTCGTTGCAGGTTTGTTTAAAGCGAAACTTGTTAGACGATTCTGTGGGGCAATTTTGTTACGACAATTTTCCTTTTCTGTTTTACAGAGATAACTATAAGTGGATTACAGTTTTTATTTTTTATAAAAACATAAAAAATATTAGTAATCATATTAGGTTGAACTATTCACAAATCACAACCCCTTATTTCTTCAAGGAGATCATTACATATGTTTAATACTTCCTGGGATTGGCCACATGACACATCTGCTATGCTAGGAGTGAGTGTAACCAGATTAAGGGCATGTTTTCATTTACTCGTTTTCCATTTCTCGATTAACTACGTAGCTACAAGAAAACTCAAGCTTCCTGCTATATGAGGCTCAACTTTACTTCAAACACGGGTAAAAACCTTTCAACGCTCCTTAGTCCAATTTATGCTTTATGTCACAATGCTTCAATAAAAAATCCTGATATTCACTAGAATGTAAATGTTTGCTACAAATGCAAACCGTAAAACCACATTTTATTCTCGTAAACAGACAAGAGAAATGAGAAAAATGAATTACATTTCTTTAGCAAACGACACATCCACGAACCTCCACCTGAGTTCCTTAGTTTATTGATATAAATAGCTGAACGACATGAATTTCCTCCCACATTGCAAGGACCTTAGCTGACCCATTCCACATTATTTAGACAATGTTAAAAATCAATGTTTAGCATTGATCAAGTTTCTGATGGCGTATTGTAAGATGCCTCCATGATTGAAGTAAGCAAGTTCAACCTGCCATAAATAACCGAAACATCAGCAGGATAAAAAATCGAAGAATAAGAAACAGCATCAAAACAGATAGCAATACCACAAAGAAAAATGAAAAAGCAAGACATAGTAAATTAATACCTCTGTATCAAATCTCAGGGTACATGAAAATGTCTTCCCATTGTCTGTCACCACAGTGATATCTTGACCAGGTCGAATTTCATTCAAACTGCTTGGAAGATCAATGGTGTAACGTTCATGACCGGTCAATCCAAGAGTATCGGCATCCTCCCCAGACTTGAAACACAAAGGAATTATGCCCATCCCCACCAAATTACTACGGTGAATCCTTTCAAAGCTTTTTGCTATGACAGCTTTCACGCCCTAGGAACAATAACGAATCAATATAGCATTACATCAACTAAGAATATACACAAATTAGTCAGAGCAGAACAGCATCAAGGAATTACCAGTAGCATTGGTCCCTTTGCAGCCCAATCACGAGAGCTTCCACTTCCATACTCTGCACCAGCCAAAATAATTGTATCGTGCCCCTCACTCTTGTATTTCTGACAATAGAGTAGTGTCAATACCAAATTCCAGCATATATTCTTTCACATTAAATTTCTAGAGTCGACAAAAAAAAAGGAGCTAGAAATATTTAGTTAATAATTATTTTATAAAGAACAAATCCAACATGATATCCGTAGGGTCGAAACTCTTAAATTTGATTTACATACGGACCACCTTGGAACCTCCCTTGATGTTATATATGACAATCAAATAAAATTAAAAACATACGAGCAAAAAGGCTTTGGGTTAGCTACTTCGGCTCTTGATTAAAAAATATATGGAATTAAGACAGATATTATTGCAGCATAGTTCAGAAAAATACCAATGACTAATATCCCTACATGTCACATAGTTGAGAAAACTTACATTTGCCGCATCGAAGACTGATAACTTCTCCCCAGAAGGAACATGTATAGTTTTAGGACCAACTTCTCCATTAAGGAATTTGTTCACAATGCGAATATTGGCAAAAGTTCCTCTTGCCATCACCTCATCATTGCCACGGCGACTTCCATAGGAGTTGAAGTCTCGTCTATCAACCCCACGTTCTGTAAGGTATCTGGCTGCAGGACTATCCTTATGTATGCTGCCAGCTGGAGAGATGTGGTCAGTGGTAATACTGTCTCCAAAGTTGAGCAAACAGTAAGCATTCTTCACTCCATGGGAGCCTGGGGGAGACATGCTCATGCCTTTAAAATAAGGTGGCTCATGAATATAAGTTGATGAAGAGTCCCAGGCATAAAGATTGCCAGATGGAACAGATAAACTATTCCACATAGGGTTGCCTTTGGTAATAGCATTATATGTTTCCCTAAACATATCGGGCAGCACACTCGATTGTACAACCTGAAAATAGGATAAATATGAACAAATGATAGAAACTAAACAATATAATTTTATTTATATGGTGGAATGATAATAAAACACATTCAACCACTTACATCTGCTATTTCTTCGCTGGATGGCCAAATATCTCTGAAGAAAATCTGTTTTCCATCCTTTGCAATCCCAATGGGCTCGGTGTCAAAGTCAATGTTGACCTGAATAATAATGTCCAAATTAGACAGCAAGAAGCAGTTTTGAAATGCAAACATGGAAACAATTTAATTTACGTACTGTGCCGGCAAGGGCATAGGCAACAACGAGAGGAGGAGAAGCTAGGTAGTTAGCCCTCGTTAATGGATGAACTCGGCCCTCAAAGTTCCTATTTCCAGACAATACAGCTGCAGCTACTATATCTGTAAAATTCAGAAAATCAGTGTTAAGACAACCTCAGATTCATCAGTAATTCAAAAATACCATTTATAAAAGGAGATGTACCATTTTCAGTAATTGCAGATGCAACGGCTTCATTAATATCCCCTGAATTTCCAATGCACGTAGTGCATCCATACCCAACTATATTAAACCCTAGCTGATTCAAATACGGTTGCAAGCCACTGCAGAAGCAATACAGGATTAATCAAAGTATTTCAGCCACATAAATGTGAACGCCACCATATTATGAGTAAATACTTTATGATATTCTAAGAGTACCTCTTCTGCAAATACTTAGTAACTACACCAGAACCTGGAGCAAGACTTGTTTTGATCCACGGCTTCACCTAGTAGTTAATATGAAATAATAGTGAACAGATAGCAATCGGTTAGTAGAAAATAACAAATTACTAGGGGGGAAATGGAAAAGGTAAGCACATTTTATATTTCCTCAAATACATATTTAACTACTGGACTGTAATACAAAAAACAGCCTCAAACAATCGCTAATGTGAAACAAAAAGGGAAAATAGCAAAAATACGATTCTAATACTAGCTAGAAAACAAAGGAGGAAATCACGTTGCATTCATGAGTACATGCACATTGGATTTATGCATAATAGATGTATAAGAATGTCATTATTGAATTAAATCATTAACACAGAAACCAAAAGCAGAGACATTGACTAACCTGCAATCCCAAATCACATGCTTTCTTTGCAACCAATGCAGCTCCAAGCATTACACTAGGATTTGAGGTATTTGTACAACTGGTGATAGCAGCTATAACAACATCCCCATGCCTAAGTTTTGCTGGTGTTTCATGGAATTTGAACTCTGCAAACTTTGTCTGAGATTCTTTTGGCACAGCAAAGCCCTGTAACAATGCAATACTATACGGCTCAAATAACTGAAATCCTTGTACTATTAAACTTCCTGGAAGATGCAATGAGCACATTCTTCAGGGATATAAATTCAAATTTCATCCAATGCAGTCAAAAGTGAACGGCATTCTTGAGGTGATTAGGGGTTTTTAATATCTTAGGCTTTGTTTGGGAGTTTGGAGGGGAGGGCTTTGGGGGGTGGGAAATATGGGGGAAAATGGAGAAATCTGTCACATTTTTTGAAAAGAGTATTTTTTTAGAGAATGATAAATTAATGTTTTTGATTAATATATTTTTAATTTTAAGAATTTTGTAAAATAGATTAGATTGAATTTGAAGGTCCTCGGAGCTTAGCTCGGTTGGTAGGGACAATGCATAATATATGCAAGGTCTGGGATTCGAACCCTAACCACCACCCAAAAAAAAAAGATTGAATTTGAAGAATTCATATAAACCCTACAAAATTCTCCTCCAATACAATTGTTGAGTTCCCCCAAATTAGGAAGATTTTGTATTATGAAGAAAAGTGAACCCCCCAAAGCCCTCACCCCCTCTTAAAGTCTTGTATTTCTTCCACTTGCTCCTTCCTTTTTTCCAAAGCCCTTCCTTCCCCTCCAAACTCGCAAACAAAGCCATAAAGCAACAGGTGCAAACAGGGCACTCCTCACTCAAGGTTGGTGTTAACTCTTAACAATAATAAAAAAAAAAACATACATGCTAGATAGTGGATAATATACAACTATATTGCATTTATTAGCCATAGAATAATGTTTATCTCACTTCGCATTGTTGGTAGTGTAAAAGCCCCCGAGGGTGTAAAATCATATCATGGACTATTTCACACTCTTCAGAATTTCACTTGGCAAGATGGCTGAAATTTTTGTATTCCATCCTATCATGCACTAAAGGCATGACTGAGAGAGAGAGGGTCGAGATTCATTGACACCACACATAAGCCTAAGCATAACTAACACTTGATAACTTTTTTTTAGAATACGAAAGCTATCAATCCAAACTTTTAATTATGTTGCATTATGTTGATGATCTTGTATATCAAATTTTAGATAATATGGATGATCATAGGTATGTAATTAATGATGGATGTTTACCTATATTTTAAATCGCATATTATGTTACTGTAAGGTGGTGGAATGAAGTATCATTTGGCTTTGAATTAAATGAAATTTTGTAAACTTGGTATATTCATGTGGGTTTTCAGTTTAATGATTTGATTGGTAAGTTTCATTGTGTATACAAGTTTTTAAAAAGTGAACATACGTCAATATATATCTGTTTGTGAGTGCATATACATAAAAAGAAGATTCAGAGATATCTATGTTTAGGTGTAAGAGAGATTTACTGAAAATTGCCCAATGGCTATTGAAAAACCATAATTGAAAACGAAACGTGGCGATATACAAATTTAAGCATCATGGGTACTGAGCATAAGCTATGCCATTTAATATTTAGACATTACAGATAATATGTATGGTTCCAGAAGTTAATACCTTAAACCCAACTTTATTGTTGAGGCAGGCATGCCAATCTGCTTTCATTTCTTTCAAAGTAACACGGTCATGAGGCCTGAAAAGATTTAGAGCAAGGACTACACAATCAAAAACTGAATGTCATTAAACTTTCATAGTAATACTGATTCCCCTCTAATTTACCACACAGGCCCTCAACTCCACAACGTTGTCAAATGTAACACGTTTGTTAGTTGAGTTATATTAGTAGCTTAAAGAAGTTTTGTAGTCAAATGTAAACTTCATATCAGTTAAGCTGAATGACTGTGGTCTTCATTTTCCTCGAAATATATGATGAAACAAGCCAGCAAGGGTCAAGGGTAGGAATAGACAATTTTGACAGACTTGTTGAACTTAAATAAGATTTCAGAGTTGGTGGTTTTGTAATTTTTTAAACCTAGATAATCGTATGTAACAATATTTTAATCCAATTTTGACAGACTTGTTGAACTTAAATAAGATTTCAGAGTTGGTGGTTTTGAAATTTTTTAAACCTAGATAATCGTATGTAACAATATTTTAATCTTAATAAGGGAAGGCATGTGTAGTGGTGCAAAATAAAATGAAGACTCGTTACCTTTTTGGACCTGAGACACATGGTTCAACATCTTCAAGATTGAGCTCCAAATAGGACGAGTACACTCTCTCCGCTTGGGGCTGCAATGCAACAAAGCAAACTCAGTCAGATCAGGTTCTTTCAGACATTTCAGCTATAACTATCCCAAAACAATATATGCATGCATAGTATACCTCATTGTAGTCCACAAACATCTTATTAGCTCGTAAATAGGATTCTATCATAGAAACCTGCAAGAAAGACGTGTAAGAACATGTAGATAAAATCAAATATCACGAAACAACTAACAAGTGTTAACGTACAGTTTCATCACTCCTGCCGGTCAGTTTCAAATATTGCAAAGTGACATGATCCACGGGAAAGAATCCCATGGTTGCACCATACTCAGGAGACATGTTTGCTATGGTGGCACGATCAGCCAAAGGTAGTTCACTCATGCCTTCCCCTGCATAAAGGAAATATAAAACAATTATTATCTAAAAACAGATTGATTAATCAGCTAGGAACATGATGCTACAAAGGAAGAAATATGTTGTATAGATTAGTATTTACCATAAAACTCTACAAATTTGCCAACAACCCCATGCTTTCTTAGCATTTGAGTAACAGTCAAGACCAAGTCGGTAGCTGTGACACCACTTCGTAATTTGCCTAATAATTTGAACCCAACCACACCAGGTAGGACCATGCTCATGGGCTGCAAAGGAAAATAATTGTTTCTAATAACAGGTTAATAATTGGCTAAAACTACATATGCATTTGTAATAATATACTGATTAGCAGAAAAGAAAGTGAAAAAGCCAGTAGCACGTTATTTTTACCTGGCCAAGCATTGCAGCTTCGGCTTCAATTCCACCAACTCCCCACCCAGCAACACCCAAGCCATCAATCATAGTAGTGTGTGAATCAGTTCCAACAACGCTGTCAGGATAAAGCACACCATTTGTGTTGAACACAACTCTACCAAGGTATTCTAAATTGACCTGCAAAAGTTGAATTTGCAAAACTTGATTCAGAAGACAAACTGGAAGAACGGGATAAAGAACAAACTTTTCCTTCACATGTAAAAAGTACAACTCAGATCATGTATTATATATCCATAATAACACACACGCGCACACAAACACACACACACATGCACGCTTCACTAGTTACTGAACGATGCAATAACCTGATGGACTATTCCTGATCCAGGAGGAACAACGAGCATGTTATTGAACGCATTTGAACCCCATTTGAGGAAACCAAATCTTTCCTTGTTCCTCTGGAATTCAAGTTCCATATTAGCCTGAACAGCATTTTCTGATCTTGCTACATCAACCTGAACAGAGTGATCAATGACAAGATCCACTGGTACCTGAATGTAACCAAAATTTTAAATTTATTACACATGCTTAATGCAAAAATAATCAAATATCAATCTTAAATTCACTAATAAGCAGCATCTGCATCTGTCTTACCAATGGGTTAATTTTATTAGAATCACCACCAAGCCTGTTCATCGCATCTCGCATGCAGGCAAGGTCAACAACAGCCGGCACCCCAGTAAAATCCTGATAAATGAAATCAAAAGCACAATAAATACAACTAAACATTCAAAGAATTTCACAAAAGCAATATCACTAAACACCCTTCCACTCCCGGCATTAACATATTCGTGCGCCACTCACCTGAAGAAGCACTCTAGCCGGCTTGAATGGAATTTCCACCTGTTTAGGAGAAGTATTCTTCCAATCAATAATCTTTTCAACATCATCACTCTTAACTTGAAACTCATCACAGTTACGAATTGCAGATTCCAAAAGTATCCTTATTGAGTAAGGAAGTGCATCTGAAAACACAAATTTCTACATCATTTTTACTCCAAACATTCAAACACAGACACCAGACACGACACTGACACAGGTAATAATTAAAGAAAACGACTCACCGATTCGAGAATCGTTGAGAGCTGGCAAACTAAAGTATTTTCCAAATTCACCTCCACCACCTGGCTTTTCCAACGTCTTCAATATGTTGTTGAATGGATTTTGAGTTGCTGAAAATAAAAAAGTCATATTTCATAATATAGATTAATTTAGATAAAAAGAAATGAGAATTTAAATCTGGTATTAAGAATGAAAAAGATAGATATTGATGTTATGTAATAGGCTCGTTACCCATGGTAAGAGATTGAGGTTGAGATCGAGGGAGAAAAAAAGAGCGTGAAGAACGAAGGTAATAATAATAAGAGAAGAGAAGAGAAGAATAGTAGGTAGGTGAGAAAAGGATTTAGTATTCTTATTCGATAATAATATTCAATTGAATTTTGTTGTCCGAAAGTGTTTTTGATATTTTAGTATATTTGGTGGATCCACTTATGTCATGCCATGTGCTCAACATACTGTCATGATCCATGGTATATTTTCAAATACATGTTTGTTTTTTATGGAGGATTCAGTGTGTATTTTCAAACTTTATCCTATAATGATACTGATGATAGTTACAGGATAAATGGATAAAATAAAAAAAATCTTATAAAGTTTGTGAAGAACAAAACTGGTGGTATAAAAACTAAATCAACCACGTTATGATCAATTCAATAATCTAAATTCAAATCAATTAAGTTTATTTTTTTTTCGAATTAAAACCGAATTAAATCTAAGTTACTTTTATTATTTATTTGGATATTGGTTTTCGTCGCAAAAGATCAATCACATGAGATTCGAACTAAATTATTATATACTTTTATTTTCTTTTACACTGTATCAGAGTATCTTTAATAGAGGGTCCTTATTTAACAATGGTCACTCCATGTTAAGGATCCTTTATTGGAGGAAGAAAAAATTAGTTCCCGTTAAGGAACGGGTAACTATATAAGGACACTCTATCCTAGGTAACTAACGGGTCCCACATTTAAAAGAAGTAATAAAACATGTATTACGTGATCCCGCTTATAAAAGTAGTAATATTTTAATAATTAATAGTTGTTTTGATTTAAAAAAAATAATAGTTGTTTTAAATATTATTTTATCTATTTGACATCATTTTAAATAAAATGTGATTCATGCAAATTATTATTATTATTATTTTTTAACGAAGGAATGTAAAATTTGTAATGTTAATTATTCCATTTTCAAGTTATTAGCAAATATCACATAAATTTAAGTTCATACGAATAAATAAATATTTTATAATTAATTTTTTTAAGAATTATAATTAAATATTATGAGGTAATTTTATAATTTAATAAATAAATTATTTTGTTTAATGATGTAAAGTTAGTGAGATCTATTTAAGTACTTTTCATTGGAGTCCTTATTAGTGCACTCTCATTGGAATCATTGAGTCTTTAATAGATACTTTTATTAAAAATTATAAATAAGTGATGTCTAACGTGGGATTCATTTAAGGAGTCTTTGTTAAGGAACTACCATTGTGGATGCTCTTAAGAGTAAAAATGATGGTGGGATCCACTTATGTCATGTCATCACTATAGTAACGTGGGATCCATTTAAGAAGTCCTTTTATTAACAATATAATGATGAAGTATTTTAAAAATAAAAATATAGTATTGAAAAATGATAAAAAAGTGATAAATTTAATTTTTTAAAAGTCAAAATGTTGTTGAAATCAATGCAAACATGTAACTTTTGACTTCCTTAACGATTGCCCTAAAAAAAAAATCTTTATATGTTTACTTCTGGCGGAACATAGAAAACCTTGAGAATCTTGGTGGTATTCTTGAAGGCAAAAATGTGCTTGACTGTGCGAAACAATTAACAAAATCCTGTAAAAAGGCAGTGGCTCTTCAAGAACCTACTTCTTGGTATTCTTAATAAACTAACTTAACAATAAACTATATCATCAAGTTACACAAAAAAAAAATCTCAAACTGTGATTAGTAATAACAAAGACACAAATCATGATTAACATTACTTTGAAACCCTATGCCATAACAAAAACAGAAACCATGATTAGTAGTAACATTTGTTTAGTAATAACAATGTGTGTGGGTACTCTTTCAGGATAAAGTGGAATTCATGTGCATTTTCTCAAACAATAACTTTTCAATACATGATCAACACTAAGTATGGTGTTTCTATTTTATTTTTAGCTTACTTAAATACAAACAAAGAAAGAAAGAAAAAAACCATGGACATTAGGTCCACTAACCCAAAACTTTTTCTTGTTGAAAAAGCTAGGGTGAAGAGAAAAATTGATAAAAAAGAAAGATATTAACAAAAATATAGTATAGGCAAAAAGTAAGTTATGATATACACTTATCACTTTCTAAAGAACAAAACAATTCATTTGATAATGAATTATTGGTTCTAAATTGTCTTTCTCGATCAACTCGAAAGGTATTATGTTTTTCCGATGCCTTTTAGATCTGAAAAGCAATGTTTTTCCATCGCTATTCAATAAAACATGATCCTTAATGTGTTGTTTAACGTTTATTTAATAATTATTTAATGAATTTCTAACTCGTACAATGCCTACGATTAATTATTCCTAGATATATCTTAAGTAACGGACTTCACTTGCTTCAATGCCTACGAATAATTTGTGCAAACTTTTTTATTACAATGATTTGGCAGGTTTTGGTTCATATGTCTCGAGCTTAAAAGAACATTTATGTGCAACCCTCCCTGACTTTTTGATAAAATGAGTCATCTTTAAATTTTAAATAATTTTTAAACAAACGTTATGCAAAAATTAGGGATTATGTTTTATTGAATAACGATAGAAAGCACTACTTTTCAAATCCACATATGAAATGCATGTGAAAAGCATAATACCTTTTGAGTTGTCAGGAAAAACCAAGTGACAAGTGTATACCCTAATTTTGTTTTTTGTCTATGCTAATTTTTGGTAATATCCTTCTTCTTTTTTTTTTATCAGTTTTCATCTTCACCCTAGCTTTTTCAACAAGAAAAAGTTTTAGGTTAGTGGGTATTTTTGTTTTGATTTTAGCTTACTTAAATACAAACAACAAACTAAGATATTGAAGTAAGCTAAAAACAAAACAAAAATACCACACTAAATGTTGATCATGTATTAAAAATTATTGTTTGAGAAAATGCACATAAATTTCACATTATCTTTATATATACACACACACACTTTGTTACTACTAATCACAATTTAAGTTTTTCCTTCAAAAAAAATCACAATTTATGTTTTTGTTATGGCATGGGGTTTCAAAAAAATAACCAAGTATGTTATGGTCTATGGTTTCAAAGTAATATTCATTACAGTTTGTGTCTGTTACTATTAATTACGGTTTGAGAAATTTATTGTATAAATTGATGGTATAATTTTTTCAAAGTTAGTTTACTAGTAGAAAAAAATTAAATTTGATTGAGGCATTTAATATTAAACTAAATATAATATTAATGTTTTCAGTCTTAAATATAATATTGATGGCAAAAACACTCTCTTTTGGACAGATGAATGGGTGGGGGGAGTGTGTTTCAGTGTTAGATTTAATAGATTATATGAGTTGGCAGTGGTGAAGAGTGTGTCAGTATCTGACATGCATTTGTTAGGGTGGGGGGTGGAGGGGGCGGTGTGGAATTGGAGGCGTAGGTTGTTTCCGTGGGAAGATGAGCTAGTAGGAGAACTTAGGTCTTTACTTCAAAGTGTCACTTTGCAGGTTGACAAGGTCGATAGAAGACTTTGGCGGTTGGAAACATCTTCGGGTTATACTGTTCGAAGTGCCTATAATTTTTTGACTGTTAATGCTACTATCGACGCTGAGGTGTCTGTGTATCATTTGTGGCTCAAGGAAGTTTCCTTGAAGGTGGTGTTATTTGCTTGACGCCTGTTGCGTGATAGGCTGCCAACTAAGGACAACCTTTACCGTCGTAATGTGGTCGGTGTCGATGACCAGCTGTGCGTTGGAGGTTGTGGGGAGGTGGAAACATCTTCTCACTTATTCTTACATTGTAATGTTTTTGGATCTGTTTGGAACCATATTTACAGGTGGATTAATGTTGCTACTGTTATGCCTTGTGATGCATCAAGTCTTTTTCATCAGTTTATTTTCATGGGGGGAGCTGCCAAGTCAAGGCGGTTCATCCTTCAGGTTATTTGGTGTGCAACACTGTGGGAAATTTGGAAAGAAAGAAATAACAGGATTTTGAAGAACAAAAACTCCTCTATATTGCAAGTGGTGGACAAAATAAAGTCGTCGACTTTTATGTGGTTGAAAGGGAAATATGTTTGTCTTCCCTCCAACTACCATGGTTGGTGGCTTAACCCGTTTGCGATATTAGGCATTGGTTAATAATTATTCTTTCTGTTTTATATTTTGGTGACCTGTAATTATTGTACAGATATTGTTTGAACTTTGGTGTTTCTTCCTTAGCACACCTAGTGCTAGGAAGGCCATTTGACTGTGTTAATATATTTCATTTTAACTTCTTCAAAAAAAATATATATAACATTTTTGGAGATTATAATATAATGTTTTCTATTTCATCGTAAAATTAAACTAAAATGATATCACACAAGACAGTTTGTAGTTCGATTCTTCGCGCGGCTTTTGTTTTTTAATAATAAAAATAAAAAAGAATGAATACTAAAATTCGTGTGCTTTTTTTTTCTTCTGTCATTTACTTCACTTTAACCAATATGAATCGTTCTTACACATTTGTTGTGATTCTCATTCCACACTCTTTCTCGGAGGACGTTATCAATTCTTGCAGATAACCCTCTTTTTTTCTCCTTTACAATTGTTCCGGTAAACCCTAATTTGTTAATTCTCATTCACTCTTTATCTATTCTCATTCAACCCTCATTATCTTCTCATTCACTCTTTGAATCAATTATTTTAGTAAACCCTGATTTATCTGTTTTTCTCTCTTTATCTTACACTATTTTTTTTTCTTCGTTTTTTTAAATTTATGGCTTTCTTTAGGTCAATAGGCAAATTGATTGCATCTTGTCTAAAACTCGTTGTTAAAAATTATGAAGAAAGAAAACTTGTGGCTATGGCTAGAACTAGTCAGCACTGTGATCAATGCCATGAGATCTTAGTATCACATCTTAACCTTAGGGTTCGAATAGTGAATGAAAGGCAAGTCATGTTTATGTCAAGATATGGTCAGTTTAAACAGACTTTGGTTGTAGCGGTACATTTCACAGTCCCTTTTGTGAACCGTGTTATCAAAACAATTTAAATGGAGGAGCAGTTTATAACTACTACTAATCAGCTGGTTTGCAGTAAAGACAAGTTCAAAATTAAACTGCATACCACTTTTTCGCTATAGGTAACTAATGAGTGGTTATAATTTTTTTTTTTTTAATAAAAGATACTGTATTAATTCATAAGCTCATGAAAATACAAAGAGTTAGTTTCTATCAGCACCTCCTCAAACCAAACCAAATTTGGTTTATCATGGGCTAATTGGACCAAAGAATCAGCTAACCTATTACCAGATCTATGGGTAAAAACGAATTGACAAGTGTCAAACAAAGACTGGGTAGACCAGATTTTCTGTAGTATACTACCAAGATAAGATCTATTTGATCTATTTTCTTCTTTCACCATGTGAATCAACTGTTCGTTGTCGCTCTCAAACACCAACTTCCGAAAACCATAGTCCTGGGCTAATCTCATTGTACTAAGAAGAGCAAAACCTTCAGCTAGCAGCGGATCATTACAACATGGAGTTTCCCAAGTTGCTGATACCATAATCAAACCCTCTTCATTTCTAACCACACCTCCAAGACCCCAACGCCCATAAACTTTCATGTTTGCATCACTATTTGCTTTAAGGATCCATGCTTCCGGTTTTTTCTAGTGGGTGGAACGGTTGGACGCGGTTGAAGGATGTGACGGGGCTCTCAAGGGATCAGATCGGTGAGCTTGAGTATTTGGAAGATTTGCTTTCCAGAAGTCCATAATGCTATGGTCTGCTCTGAGAATAATCTCATCTTCAGGTGTGTCTTTCTCTTCATATATATGAATATTACGAGCGAACCAAATATTGTATAATATAGTTGCTATGTTAATTAGAGCTGATTCATCATTGTGAATGATAAAATCGAAAAGCCAATCAGTAAAAATAAGATTAGATTGTTCTGGGAATTTAATGGTAAGACTTGATCCAAACCATATCCTAAAAACTTTTGGGCATTGCATAAATGTGTGTGTAATAGTTTCGATTTTTGCATTACACCTGGGACAAAGAGTAGAGCACTGAATCCCTCTTTTATTTAGTTCGCTTCTGACCGGTAGAGAATTTTGAAGAATTCTCCATAGAATAATCTTATGTCTGGGTATTGTGTGGAGAGCCCAGACTTTTTTCCAAACCATAGTTTCAGTGCTACTAGAATGAAAGGGTTGAGTATTTTGGTTTTGCCACCCCTTTATGGCTTTGTATCCACTTTTGACAGAGTAAATCCCATTTGATTCGTACATCCACATTAAGGTGTCTTTGTTAGAAGTATTGAGCAGAGGGATCTGTTTAATATCATTAGAGTCAATAGATAAAAGTTGAGAGTGAAGAGAATTTGTGTCCCATGAGAGATTGTCCCTAGAGATAAAATCCTTAACCAACCTGTTACTGGAGCTAGAATTTTCTGTTGTTAGAACTTTAAAGTCATGATGGAAAGGGATCCAATTGTCACCCCATATCTTGGCAGTGTTGCCATCACCAATTCTCCAACAGCTGCCTTTGATAATAACCCAAATAACATTCTGCATACTCCTCCATGCATAACTGGGATTATTTCCAACTGGAGCCTAGAGTATGTCTACTTGAGGATAGTACTTAGCCTAAAAAAAATTAGCAATGAGATAATTGGGGTTGGTGTGAAGTCTCTGATGTAGTATATTTACGTATATCAAAAGTAAGTATTTATGTATCGTCTCCTCAGGGACTAGTGCGATATCTTGGATTGTTCGACGTCAATTACCATTTTAAGTTTGATAGATAATTTGTTTGT
>Ga0315915_1001724_pt1 | contig 26893 bp, 30 predicted proteins | sample MpolbnodulesMG_FD_207738 | JGI IMG/M metagenome (GOLD analysis project Ga0315915, IMG submission 207738) | Medicago polymorpha root nodule microbial communities from Los Angeles, California, United States - branched nodules | ecosystem: Host-associated > Plants > Roots > Nodule | place: USA...
CAAAAAAAGGAATTTATTACCATAAAAGGAAACTTTGTTGACTTATTTATGGATTAATTACACAGTTTTCAATGCAATAATTACTATATAATTTCCCTTTTTAGTATCCTTAATCAGTGCCCCGGGGGCACCAGTTAGCATTTCCCTAAAAAAATTTAACTATGTAATAATGCTTGATTAGAGAAAGTGTTGACTAAATTTATTAAACAAAGCAAATTCAAACAGAGTTAAGGGTTTCTATAATTGATTAGTAATTTGTGAGAAAAAAACATTATTTATTTAGATTAATTTAATTGATTTGAAATAAATTGTAGTTTTGACTTTTCACTCAAGGTATTGAATAAGGTATTTAATTATATTTAGTTGAAGAGTTAATTCTAGAAAAAAGTTTGACTTTTTTTAAAGACCAATCATTATTTATTGGCATGCTTGGTTATCCATGTGATCCCTTGAAAGTTAGGGCGCTCTTATTCTAATCTATTAAAAAAAGATTATGTCCTTGAAGTTTTGAAAATAAATTTAATTTGGTCTCTCCTTGGCATTTCTTATTTAAAAATATACTAACATCTGTACGAGAATACAACATAAAAAAAAAACATATACTATATATAAAGACAATGGTCTATTTTGCCTCTTTTGAATTGTGTTTTACTCATTCTCACATTACCCTTAACTTTCAATACAAATAGCACATATATAACAAACAAATAAGTGTAAATTCAAATATTAAACAAAATATAACAAACTGTTTATGTGCGATTTTTTCCTTATCATTTAAAAAAGATAATGGATGAGAGCGAATATAAATATTAAAAAAAGTAACAAATACAATATTTATTTTTTTGTTACCACGCAAAATATATCCTGTAATAAACAGGATATATGTATATGTTCATTTTTTTTCCTTTATCCTTAAAAAAATGTAACAAAATTGATCAAGTATATGCCACTATAAATTCTAGCGAAAAGATGGGCACTCACGTGCCCCTCTTTCCGCTCTTTTTATTGTGCCAATAATTATAAATTATAAACGGTATTTTTTTATAAAATTTTGATTTTGATTAAAACTAGAAATATAAATAGCTGTTGCTTTCATGTTATTAAAAACCAAAATGACACCAACAATATAACAAAAACATTTAATCTAAAATCATTTTTGAATGACATAAATAACAATCTTTATTATAGAAAAAGTTGTTTAAGCGTATAATTGGGATAATGAAAAAGTAAGTATAAATCTACTTATCTAGTTTGTTACACTTTTTAAATGATAAAGGAAAAAAAATCAGACATATATATATAGATCATGTTTATTACATTTTTTTCATATTTAAATTTATTCTTATCTCACTCCACCATTTATTGCTTCTGGCAACACTTTTTTGTGCAACACTTATAAATTGTTGCCTAAAACTAGTTTCTGGCAACGTTTCATGGGCGTAGCCTATTCTGTTTCAGCAACACCATATAATCGTCCCCTAAAATCTAATAGGGAGTTCAACTACTTTGTTCACATATTACAATAAGTTCATTGATGAGTCAATAAGTTAGTGTTTTTAATATATTATTTAAGTCTATTTTATTTAAATTTGATTTAGTTTGATTTAAATATTATTTCCTTTTAGAATTATTTTACTTCAATTGCAAGTTATTATATTTCAAGAACAAATATCTAAAGATTTAGTCTTGGAGCAAAAGAAAGAGGATTATGAGCTGATTCAGGATGAAAATACGAAATATGGGACAAAAATATGTCACTCCCCAAGTCAGAGACTTGGCACGGCCCGTGCCTCCAGCAGCACGGTCGTGCCAACCTTCAGGATGCTCTTTTGCTGCTTCTGCTTCCCAGACAAGCTACCTATTAGTTTACTTCTGACCTAAAAGCCCGTGGTTTCTTGTGGAACATTCTATTGTTATATTTCTTAGGGCTTAAGTCATTGTAAACTATAAATAGAGTAGCTAGCTATCACAACAAATCATCTTTTGTTATTGGGATTCAATAGTGACAATTGTCTTTCTTAATAAAAGTTCTTCTTTTACTTTCTTGTTATTTACTTTATGTTTTTCTTCTCCTTTTCTACGTCTACGATGATCATGAGTGAGTAGACCTTTCTTGTCTTGGGATTGTTGAATAAGTCTAATGACGTAATCCTAATCAAACCAAGCCATAAAGCCTAATTTTATATAAATCTACTTTCTAATCTAATTCACCGTTTTTATAATGAATTAACAAATGTCAAACTCATAATGCGAAAGCGGAGGGTTAGTATTCGTTAATTCATCATCTCAAATATCAATCATAATGCGACAGCGGAGCTTTGATATTGGAACAAGTGAATTTAGACAAGGTTGCGAAACATGAGAATAGTCTAGCAAACCATGAGACACATAAAGTTTCGTTCTTCAAGGATTCCAATAGCAATCAACCATGAGAATAGGCGTGGTTGCAAGAGGAACACACTCACTGCATCTCCAAAGAGGCTTTGATATGCTAAAGAGAAACTTGTCTTTAGAAAGTAGGTCGAATATAAAGTTATGGTTTAGGGTTTGTTTGTGACGGATTTGTCATTACGATGAACCAATAATCCCAAGACGCTTTTTATTATTATTCTTTTTAAACTGCTAAAAACCCAATCTCTACAATCAAACTTTCTTCTAATCATCTCTAAAGAGTTAATTGAATTGAACAACTCCCTGTCGAAACGATACTCTCTTTTTACTACTTCGGTAAAACCGTGCACTTGCGGTTTTGCTCATCATTCATCATGGCTCAATCAAACTAAGAGTTTAGCTACTCATAACTAAACAATCATAAGCATAAACAATAGGAAACATACATAAATACAGACCAATTATGAGTTGGTATGAGATTCAGGGCTAGTTCTTCGGTCTCCTGGTGTCTTCTATGCTTAAAATCGCAATAATAATCTGTCCCCTAATCCTTGGCCGCAACTGGCTTTAAATAGAAGAATTTTAGGGTTTCAGAAAGCCCATCATCGTGCCACGTTACTATCCAATCATGGCACGATAGTTTCATTAATCCTATGTGGCAGCAGACAAAACCTAGCATCGTGGCACGTTACACTAACCTTCGTGCCACAAACTTTCCTGTAACAAATCCTTTGTCCAACATTCACATATAGTGCCACGAGCTGTACGATGCTTCACTCTTAGAAATTTCCTATCTTTTCACTAGTTTCTTCTCTTGAGCTCTTGTTCTTGTTTTGGTCTGATTTCACCATGAATTACAAGCAGTTGACTCTCTAAATGCCATAATCAAGACATAAACATGACTAAAAACTAATGTTAATGCACAGTCATCACAACCCCAAACTTAAACTATTCCTTGTCCTCAAGGAATCAAATTTGCAAATGGAAAAACAACAGTAAGATAACAGATTACCAACCAATGATATGTTCAAAAAAAGTTCTCTCCTTCCCGGTGTAATGATGTACCGGATGCCTACCTCAAACCTCCAAATCCACAACTCCATGCATATGTTTGAATAGGGTCTCACAGTTAACATACAGGTCCGCTGTATTACCATAAGCTTGAAAAATTTCTAAATTGTCAATCAAAGTTAGAGTTAAGTACACACTTTTATGGTCTTTCAGCGTTATAACGGGGCATAGGTGAAAGGTGGATATATTTGGGAAAGTAGTGTTATAAAACAAAGAGGAAGTTAAGCTCATTCTACTTGGATATCTTGATAAAATCACAGCAAACCAATTCATTCCTTCCAAATTTAAAACAAGATAGTAGTAGAGAAACTTTTCTATTCTTTCGAGACATATAGACATTTTGGTCTCCTAAACAAAATTCTTTTCTTTTTCATTCATTTTTTTCTGCACATTTTCAAGTGATTTTGCTCTTCAAGAGATAAAAATTTTCCTCTTAGTTCTCTAGTACCCCCACCCCAAACTTAGTAAGTTGTTAATTCCAGAAGCAACCCCAAACTTGCACATTTCACACAACCTAGATAGCTTAACTTCAAACAAACAATTGGGACATTCATTCCTAATGCTTGTAGGTTTGTAATATGTCTCGTCACCGAACAATGGATCTATACCTAATGGCTCAAATTGGCTTTACAAAGGATAAATAACAAATATATCAAGGTAGGCTCTCAAGGGACCAAGGACTTTGCCTTAGTGTGTACAAAATAAAACCAATCAACAAATAAAGAAATATTGCAAGTTCTAGAAACAACAGTTGCATGGAACACTCATATATGTAAAATTGAAAAGAAAAAAATTTTGGCTATGGACCTTACAAGTTTAGTTATCTAGGAGTCGTGGCTACCTATTTCCTTTGTCGTACACTTCCCTTTGAATCATTTAGGCATCATCCTCCTTTGAACTTTTTTAGATATCATTGGTATAGCACTGTTATGAGACTGATAGATTTCCAAACACAAACAGATTCATTAATAATAAACAAAGGAAAGAATTACAAAAGGGGAATAGAAATTAAAAATAGACTAACACTGCAACACAATGTTCAACATAAACTAAAAGTACATCAAAATATAGAAACATGAAATAGAAAGCTGAAAATAAAATCTCGGACTCCAAGTCCAATCACTGCTCATCCTCCTCAGTATCCTCAGAATGCCCCTGAATGCCAGCATAGAAATCATTAGTATGTTGCTCACTGGCTTGCCTTCCACGTGTGTAGTCAGTTCTAACCTGCTGCTCGCTATCCTGGGCTCGTCGTCTATGATCAACAAAATAGTTCTCCATTAACTCTTCAGTACCAAATCTCTCAAAGGAATTGCTCTGTAGAGGCCTCTGACGGTGCTGATCAGCAGCAAGAGAAAGCTCCACTCCAAAATAAGGGTCGTACACGTACAATTGTGATGATGTGTCTTGGGTCCAGTTGGCCATACCACAGATGTAATCATGCATCATCGAGTGTAGTGGCGAGTGTTGAGGCGCGTCCTCATGCATAGGTTGCGCCGTATGGGATCTTCCATGAGTTGGCTGACCCTCCTGATCTTCATGACCCTTCTTTTTCTCAAACTTCACCATAGTTGTATCATCAATGTCTCCCTTTGACTTGAACATGATATCCCCATGCTCTTCCGAGACACCTTCTTCCTTACACAAAGCGTTAATGAGACAACAATGACCCAAGGTTACTGATGTCCCACAATTTTCCATCTGTTGAATACTCAAGTTGAGCAGTTGCCCAACATTTATCCCATTGCCAAAGATGATAGCCTCTAAGATATACAAACTCTCCATAGGCAACTCCGAAGTCGCAAACACACTTTCAAAAGTAGAATGAATGAATGAAGCCCAAGCCTTGTATTGTGGCTTGAGATCCACCACATCCATCCTAGTAGGGATTCCCGTGGCTCTAGACCGCACATAGTCAGCACCTTCTTTCCCAATTTCCTGCAAAATCTGCACAAGTTCATCATCAGTGGGAAAGTTATGTGTGCTTCTTTTTCTCCTCCACTCCACATGGCACTGTCTTGGTGGCTTTAGCCCTAGAAATGCATTGATGGCTCTAAGGCTGTAATCAACCTGCTTCCCACGCACAAAAGAAACATCATATTCGCCTCTGTACGCATTTGCAAAGAATTCAAGGGCTATGGTACGGTTTCTCTCTTTAGTAACCACGTCGTTAAGCTTCTTCCACCCAAGAGCATTGAAGTTTGTTTCGATTTGGGGATACCTTAAAAGGTTGATGAAGTTGAACTTGCGTTCACTGAAAAACTTAAACCCCTTGATCTTTTCAAACCTCTCGATATGTTCGACAACTTCAAATTTCTCATAAACGGGTTGTGGTGGTGGTTGGCTTGGCTGAGTATTACGGGATCCTCGAGTGCGTTTGTTGGATGTGGAGGCCATCTGTGAAGTTAGGTTGGGTTGATGAAGATTGTTGAGAGAAATTGGAAATTTGAGAATTTAGGGTTAGGTTGATGTGTTTGTGAAATTGATGGGTTTAGAAGTTTGTAATGAGGGTTAAGATGAAGATTTGGTGTTTAAGATCAGATTTGGTAAGAGTGGAATGAGAAAATTTGTGGCTTATATATATAGAAACTAGAAATAGTGCCACGTTTAGGGGTAATCGTGCCACGTTCAGTTTTGTAACGGTCAAAATTTTTGAAACTTCCCCACTCACGTACCACGATCATGGTTCTGGGCACAAACGTGCCAGAATCATAAACCTGCGTGCCACGATCTTAATTCTTCTAAAAAACGTGCCACGATTTGAAAATCAACGTGCCACGAAATTTCCAGTGGCGATCCTCTTCTTTGTTGCTTTCAAATCGTGCCACGATGAAGAACAAACGTGCCACGATGGTAATGACTTAGAAAAATTTTGTTTTCAGCTTTCAAAAATCTTTTTACTGTTTTTTTTATATGTAAAAATGCATAAAATAAATATAAACAATACCTGAGCGGATGTAAAATCCGATGGGTTGTCTCCCATAAAGAGCTTCTTTATCGTCACTAGCTTGACTTATGATGACCCCTAAGGATCATTTAACACCACCCCTAATCTCTTGTCAAAGAGCTCACCTCCAAGGTAAGGTTTCAAACTTTGAGCATTAACCTTGAAGGTTTCGTGTTCTCTAGGCTTACTCAACTCCACAGCTCCATGGGGAAAAGTGCTTTCAACCATAAATGGTCCGGACCACTTGGATTTTAACTTCCTAGGGAACAATTTTAACTTGGAATTAAACAGCAAATAAGGTTGTCCAACATAAAACTCTCTCCTCACTAGGCCCTTGTCATGATACCTTTTAGTTCTCTCTTTGTAGATTACAACGTTCTCATACGCACACAACCTCATTTCTTCTAGCCCATTGACCTTCAAGAGCCTTTTCTTACCAGCTAGAGTTTTGAGGGCTTTGATAGCCCAATAAGCTTTGTGTTCTAACTCTACTGGGAGATGACAAGCCTTACCAAAAACCAATTGATAGGGCGACAAACCAAGGTGCGTCTTAAACGCAGTCATGTATGCCCATAGAGCGTCATCTAACTTTCTAGACCAATCTTTCCTAGAAGACGCTATAGTTTTCTCCATAATTTGTTTCAACTAACGGTTTGAAACCTCTACTTGACCACTAGTTTGAGGGTGATAAGGAGTTGTAACTTTATGCCTGATGTTATACTTTTTAAGCACAGTTTCAAGAAAATTGTTGCAAAAGTGCTTCCCCCCATCACTGATCAAGACTCTAGGGGTTCCAAACCTAGTGAAAATATTCTTCTTTAAAAAGTTGACAACAGTTTTAGCATCATTAGTAACACAAGGTATCACTTCAGCCCATTTGGTGACATAGTCAACACACACTAGTATATGGAGATAAGAGTAAGAGGAAGGGAAAGGTCCCATAAAATCAATGCCCCAACAATCAAAAGGTTCAATTTCAATGATTCTAGTTAGGGGCATCTCATTCCTCTAAGAAATACTACCTGTTCTTTAGCATTTATCGCACCGCTTTACAAACTCTTGGCAATGTTTGGAAAAAGTGGGCCACCAGAAGCCACTTTGCAAGATTTTTGCAGTGGTTCTTTCTCCACTATGGTGGCCCCCAAAAGCTGAGCTATGGAAGTGTCACATGATACTATTAGCCTCCTCACCTGCAACACAACGTCTAATCAAACTGTCAGTGCTTACCTGAAACAAATAAGGATCATCCCATAGATAGTGGTTTGCATCCTTATAGAACTTTTTCCTTTGTTGCCAATCCATGTAATCAGGAACTAGACCACCAGCCTTAAAGTTTGCCATGTCGGCAAACCACGACCTTTCATCAACCACGAACAATGTTTCATCAGGAAACTCAGCCAATATGGCCTTTTCTTTGTTTGTCACCTCATTGTTTTCCAGCCTGGAGAGGTGGTCAGCTACTATGTTCTCAACTCCCTTCTTGTCACGGATTTCAAGATCAAACTCTTGCAACAAGAGGATCCACCTCAACAATCGAGGTTTTGAATCCCCTTGTCAAGAGTTGCATGATCTGTAAAAACAATGACTTTGGATCCAATTAGATAAGAACGAAATTTTTCCAAGGCAAAGATTACCGCAAGCAACTCCTTTTCAGTTGTGGAGTAATTAACTTGAATTTCATTTAGGACTTTGCTTTCATAGTAAATTGCATGGAAAAATTTGTTCTTTCGTTAGCCTAGGACTGCACCAATAGCATAATCACTTGCATCACACATAAGTTCAAAAGGTAAATCCCAATCTGGTGCAATGATTATTGGTGCAGTCACCAACTTGGTTTTAATCAAAGAAAAAGCATCTAAGCATTCATAATCAAAATTCAACTCATTCTCTTTGACTAAGAGGTTACAAAGCGACTTGGTAATTTTTGAAAAATCTTTTATAAAACGTCTATAGAAACCAGCATGCCCCAAGAAACTCCTCCCCCCTTTAATATTAACAAGAGGGGGAAGTTTCTCTATAACCTCTATTTTTTCCTGATCCACCTGGATGCCTTTTCCACTTATTTTGTGCCCCAAAACTATACCTTCAATTACCATAAAATGGCATTTCTCCCAATTTAAAATGAGGTTAGTTTCAATACACCTTTTAAGATCATTTAGATGAAAATCACATTGATCAAAAGAGTTACCAAACACAGAAAAGTCATCCAAAAATACCTCAATGTTCTTCTCTAACATGTCAGAGAAGACAGAGAGCATGCACCTTTGAAAGGTCGTCGGCGCATTACACAGCCCAAAGGGCATTCTCCTATAAGCAAAAACACCAAATGGACAAGTAAAGGCAGTCTTCTCTTGATCTTCCGGAGCCAATGCAATCTGATTATACCCCGAATACCCACCCAGAAAGCAGTAAAAGGCTTGGCCAGCCAACCTCTTTATCATTTGATCCATGAATGGTAACTGGACGAGATCCTTCCTTGTTGCTGTATTTAACCTCCGGTAGTCTATGCACATTCTCCAACCAATGACGGTGCGGGTGGGTATTAACTCATTTTTTTCATTAGCCACCACCGTCATTCCACCTTTCTTAGGTACCACATGAACAAGACTCACCCAAGAACTATCAGAGATAGGGTAAATCATACCTGCATCCAGCAATTTCAGAACTTCTTTCTTAACCACCTCTTTCATGATTGGGTTTAGCCTTCTTTGTGGTTGAACAATAGGCTTGTATTCAGCCTCCAAATGAATCTTGTGCATGCAATAAGTTGGACTAATAAACTTCAAATCAGAAATTGTCCATCCCAATTGTTGCGTATTTGTATTGGCTACATTATTGCTAAAACAACTATCCTTGCTTGTGTTGTGGGATACAATGTTCCAACACGTTTTATGCATCTCTGTAAGATGTTGGATACGATGTTCCAAGATCCTGGCACGGTTCAGTGTGCCTGGGTTCATGCCTATTTGTACGCGCGCTCTTTATTATTTAAGGAAGCCATATTTCCTTCTCTTCTTTACCAAGCAACGCGCATATCTTTTCAGAATCAGTTGTGTAATATTCCTAAACATGTTGTTATATTTTAGGAAATATTTGAAGTTGTTTTGGATGTTCCTAAAGATGTTCCTACATTTTAGGACTTTCCATATTTTTCTCTGATTCTGGTTTGTAGATCAGCTGGACGATCTGCATTTGTTCTGAAGCCCAACAAGGTTAATTTGCCTGTATTACTTTAGTATAAAATGAAGACATCGAGACCTAATTGATAATTCAAGCCGTCATTCTAAAAAGTTTAGTTTTTAGAGTTTTGAGTCTTTGTGTGTTCTACTCTTGTATCGTGTTGATGCAAGTTTAGTTCTGTTTTATTGTGAGCCTTTCTTGTATCATCTTGATACATTCTAAGGACTGCTTGTTAAGTTGTAAACTCGTTGTGCTACACCAAAGCTTGTAAGCAAGGTCGTAGTTGTTTGTTTGAAGGTAACTTCACCATTTGTTTGTGTTTTTAGTCTGATAATCATAGGGGTTGTGGTTGATTATAGGATAGTGAGATGGGATCTCAGATCTAGGAGTTCCTAGGTTGAAATCTAGACAGGTAGGTCATAGGTCTTTAGTTTAAACGAGGAGTTTTCTGAATGCTATAGAATACAGACTACACTAGTGGATTTCCTTTCAGGCTTGGTAGCCCCCAGAGTAGGTGTGTTTGTCACCGAACTGGGTCAACAAACTCACTATGTTCTATACCTTCTTGTCATTTATTTTCTTGCTTGTTATTTGTTTACTGCATGATGTTGGAACATTGAACGGAACATCAGTTATCTAAGTTTGTTGAGACATTTCTTAAAACATCTTAAAATAAGTACGCTAGAATTTCAATTGGCATCAAAGCAGGCACCCCGCCTATTTTAGGGTGAGATCCAGGGAAGTCTCTTTCTAGGAAGATGGATATGGAAGGAGGATTTGTTAACAGACCACCTTTGTTGGATGGGTCTAACTATGACTATTGGAAATCACGGATGAGTGCTTTCCTCAAATCCATTGATAGTAGAACTTGGAAAGCAGTTCTGAGAGGTTGGGAACATCTTGTGGCACTTGACAAAGATGGGAACAAGACAGTTGTCTTGAAACCAGAAGAAGAGTGGACCACTGTTGAAGATGAACTGGCTCTCGGTAATTCCAAAGCATTGAATGCATTGTTCAATGGGGTAATCAAGAACATGTTCAGATTGATCAAGCAATGTATTGTGGCTAAAGATGCTTGAGAGATTCTCAAAACTGCACATGAAGGCACTACCACGGTAAAAAGTGCTAAATTTCAACTCCTTACTACAAAATTTGAGAATCTGAGAATGATGGAGGATGAAGGTATACATGATAATCACTTGAATATTCTAGATATTGCTAATGCTTTTGAATTTCTTGGAGAGAAAATTTCTGATGAAAAGCTGGTCAGAAAAATTCTTAGATCTCTGCCTAAGAGGTTTTACATGAAAGTCACAACTATTGAAGAAGCTCAGAATATCTCAAGCTTAAAGGTTGATGAATTAATAGGTTCTCTGCAAAATTTTGAAATAACAGTCAACAACAAGACTGATAAAAAGGGCAAGGGCATTGCTTTTGCATCTAGTATTGATTCAGATGAGATACAAGGAGACCATGAAGATGATGAAGATATGTCAGAGTCCCTAACACTACATGGAAGACAGTTCAAAAAATTCTTCAATAAGTTTGACAAAAGAACTAGATCAAATGGTCAGAACATCAGACTCAACATTGACAACCAACCAAGTAAAGACAAGATGGCTAGAGCTGATGAGAAGAATCCTCAATACAAGGGTGTTCAGTGCCATGAATGTGAAGGATATGGTCATATTAGAACAGAATGTGCTACTTTTCTGAAAAAGACAAAAGACAAGTTTGGTTGTCTCATGGTCAGATGGAGATGTCTCAGAAGATGAAGTAATAAATGAGTCTGCTAAACATGTCACTTCAATGAACAGTTGAGTTATGAGGAATTGGTTGTCTCTTACAATGAACTGATTGCCAAAAATACTGATATGAGTCAGATGCTTGAGAAACAAGATGACACCATCAACAACTCAATGATGAGGTGACTCAGCTGAATTCACAATTGGAGCACATAAAGAAGCAAGTCAGAATGATGACTACAGGAACAACTGTGCTACAAGAAATTCTTGAAGTCAAAAACACGGAGAAACCTGAAGGTGCTGACTTTAACTATAAGGCACTAAACAAGAAACAACACAACATAAACTCTGCCTATGCTCTAGAAGATTGTGGAATGGTGAGGAAGCAACAAGCTACTGCAGAAACTAATGACTCAACGAGGAGTAAGTCGATGTTGGAACATTCTAAGGAACACCTTAGCTCAAGAATCAAGAAGAAACCTGACTCCTGGGTTTGTCATCACTGTAAGGGGAAGGGTCATATCAGACCTTATTGCTCTGGGAATCTCAAAAGAAACTTCTAAAGAAGAAGTGGATTCCCAGAAGAGTTAATACTGGGTTGATTGCTCACACATCCCTAAGAGCATCATCTAAAGAAGACTGGTACTTTGATAGTGGTTGTTCCAGACACATGGCTGGATAGATAAATATCTTGAAGATGTGAGACCCTATGCTAGCAGCTATGTTACTTTTGGTGATGGAGCTAAAGGAAAAATTTTGGGTATTGGTAACTTGATCAAGCATGGTATGCCAATACTTGATAATGTGCTTCTAGTGAAAGGATTAACTGCAAATTTGATTAGTATTAGTCAACTATGTGATCAAGGACTGAAAGTGAACTTCAGCAAGCCTAAATGTCAGATTGTAGATGAGAAAGGTGAAGTTATCATGAAAGGTACCAGGTCTAAAGACAACTGCTACTTGTGGGTATCTCAAGAAGAAGCACACCTAACCACTTGTCTTATGAGTAAGGAAGAAGAGATCAAGTTATGACATCAAAAGCTGAGACACTTGCACCTAAAAGGAATGAAAAGATCTATCTCCTCAGAAGCCATCAAAGGTATTCCTGATCTCAAAATTGTTCACAACAGTATATGTGGTGAATGTCAGATTGGTAAGCAGACTAAGATGTCTCATCCAAGGTTGGAACATCAAGTAACCTCCAAAGTACTTGAACTTTTGCACATGGACTTAATGGGACCTATGCATGTTGAAAGAATTGGTGGAAAAAGATATGTGTTTGTTGTTGTTGATGATTTCTCATGGTTCACTTGGGTAAATTTTATTAGAAAAATCAGACACCTTTGATGTGTTTAAAGAACTGTGCACACAATTGCAAAGAGAAAAAGATATTGTCATTGTGAGAATTAGAAGTGACCATGGAACTGAGTTTGAAAATGCCAAATTTATTGAATATTGTTCTGGTGAGGGAATCAAACATGAATTCTCATCTCCTATAACACCTCAGCAAAATTGAGTTGTGGAAAGGAAGAACAGAACTCTTCAAGAATTTGCCAGAGTTATGCTTCATGCAAAACATCTACCTTATCATGTCTGGGTTGAAGCCATGAACACAATATGTCACATTCACAACAGGGTTACCTTGAGGACTAGCACTACAACAACTTTGCATGAGTTATGGAAAGGAAGAAAACCTATTGTCAAATACTTCCATGTTTTTGGTAGCAAGTGCCACATTTTGGCAGATAGAGATTATAGAAGAAAGATGGATCCCAAGAGTGATGACGAAATTTTTCTTGGATACTCTATAAACAGCAGAGCCTATAGAGTTTTCAATTCTAGAACCAAGACTGTCATGGAATCTATGAATGTTGTGATAGATGATGTGTTTGAAGAAAAGGTTCCTGATGTTGACCTTGATGTTGAAACATCTGCTCAGGAAACAAATGTACATGTTCAGGTAAATGAGTCTGAACATGAGGAAGAAGAAATTGAGGAAGCTGATCAAGTGTCCACTAGTAAAGTCCTTCCATAAGAGTTCAAAAGAATCATCCTCAAGAACTCATCATTTGGAATCTTGATCAAGGCATCACTACTCGAAGATCAACTGGGGTTATCTCCAATTCTTGTTTTGTGTCCAAGATGGAGCTCTCACTGATGAATTATAGATTGAGGCCATGCAAGATGAATTAAATCAGTTCAAGAGAAGTGAAGTATGAGACTTAGTTCCAAGACCTGAAGGCATGAATGTTATTGGTACCAAGTGGATTTATAAAAACAAGTCAGATGAACATGGTACTATAACTAGAAACAAGGCAAGGTTAATTGCTCAAGGTTATACTCAAGTAGAAGGGCTAGCTTTTGATGAAACCTTTGCCCATGTTGCTAGATTGGAATCCATAAGGTTACTATTAGGAGTGACTTGTATTCTCAAATTCAAGCTATTTGAGATGGATGTAAAGAATGTCTTTCTGAATGGGTACCTAAATGAAGAAGTTTATGTTGAGCAGCCAAAAGGATTTGTAGATCCTAGCTTTTCTAATCATGTCTACAAGTTAAAAAAGGCTTTGTATGGCTTGAAGCAGGCACCTAGAGCATGGTATGAGAGACTCCACAATTTCTTATCAATCAAGGGTATAGGAAAGGAGGAACATACAAGACTTTGTTTGTAAAAGATGTCAATGGAAGGTGGATGATAGCACAGATCTAAGTTGATGACATTGTTTTTGGTGGGATGTCTAAACAGATGGTTCAACATTTTGTTCAGTAGATGCAGTCTAAGTTTGAAATGAGTCTGGTAGGTGAACTGACTTATTTTCTTGATCTTTAAATCAAACAAATGGAGGACACTATCTTCCTCTCTCAAAGCAAATATGCCAGGAATATTATGAAGAAATTTGGTATGGACAATGGAGGTCATAAAAGAACTCTAGATGCCACTCACTTGAAGCTGACAAAGGATGAAAATGGTGTTGCTCTTGATTAAAGCTTGTACAGAAGTATGATTGGTAGCCTATTGTATCTTACTGCAAGCAGACCGAATATCACTTTTGTTGTAGGAGTTTGTGCCAGGTATCAAGCAGAACCAAAAATGAGCCATCTCACTCAAGTGAAGAGAATCCTGAAGTACATCAACAGTACAAGTGATTATGGAATTCTGTATTCTCACAGTGAAAACTCAATGTTGATTGGTTATTGTGATGCTAATTGGGCAGGAAGCGCTGATGATAGAAAAAGCACCTCTGAAGGATGCTTCTTTCTAGGAAACAATCTTATCTCCTAGTTTAGTAAGAAACAAAATTGTGTGTCCATGTCTACTGCAGAAGTTGAATACATAGCAGCTGGAAGTAGTTGTTCACAACTTGTGTGGATGAAGCAATTGCTGAAGGAATATAATGTTGAACAAAATGTTCTAACATCGTACTGTGACAATCTGAGTGCTATCAACATTTCCAAAAATCATATTCAACATAGCAGGACCAAGCACATTGACATTCGACATAATTTCATCAGAGATCTTGTTGAAGAGAAGGTTGTGACACTTGAACATGTTGACACAAAGGAACAACTGGCAGATATTTTCACCAAGGCCTTAAATGCTAAGCAGTTTGAAAATCTACGGGGCAAGTTGGGAATTTACCTACATAAGGAGGTGTAAAGATTTGTCCTTGTAAGGCGTGCTTTCTTTGTTCTTCGCTGCACGTCTTTGAGTTGTAGGGTATACATTGTTGTGGTATACTCTTGAATGTTGGCATATTTTATGGCTAAAAAGGGGGAGTAATGGTATGCTCTATATCCATATTCTCTATATATGCCTGTCTGTGCTATCCTACATTTATGCATTTATTTTGCAGATATGCCTGATTATTTGTTGTTGCATTTATTTTGCAACTATTTTAGGTTCTTGTAGATGTTTTCACAAATGTTGAAACATCTTGATTTTGTTTGTGATTGTTTTGTGCATGTTCCCTGCTAATGTTCTTAAGAATGTTGGAACATGTTGTGTGTGACTTTAAAAGTTTGTTTTTATTTTGTGAATATTCCTTGAAGATTTTAATGGTCAATCCCTGAAGTTTTCCTTTATGTTTATGCGTTAGGAGTTTTGGGTTTCAAGATTCCTATTATGCATGTATTCAGAGAGAGTAGTGGAATACTCCGGTAAGTAGTCACTCATAGGTTGTTACCTTGAGGGGGAGTGATACTTTATTTTGTGATCTTGCTCTAGTTCAAGCTGTTTGACAGGATGTTGAGTAAGATGTTTAAACATCCATGTTTGTATCTTGTAGGTATGGGAAATTTATTTTTTCCCTTGCTGATATGTGTGATAGGTACTCCTATCTGATGTGGTGAAGGATGTTGAAACATCCAAACCTTTGTGGGATTTTATTTATCCCTGATCTTTTTGTTGCTTAGGAATTTATTTTTCCTATGCTTGTTTGTTACCTGTGAGGCATTGCTACTTTTATCCGCTGTTGCATGTCTATGATGTAAGTAATACCTTTTATCTCTTAATTCAGATTATGTTAAGAGTTTGATGTTTCCTTCTTCATGTCTATTTGGTTCAAGCCTTGATTGAAGATTGTAAAGGTATTCTACTTTTGTGCAAACTGAATCTTCTTTAGTGATACTGTCTTGCTACTCCTTCTTTTTGAATATGTGTTGGTGATGACTTGAGGATGTGTATCTTAGATTCTTAGGTATCTCTTTAGTTTGTGTGTGCTGATTGTTTTCTTCATAGGAGTGTGTTCAGACTGATTGAAGAAATGATATATGTATCCCTCTGCTATATGTAATTGGCCTTAATTTGTTTTAGCCAAAAATTTGCCAAAGGGGGAGATTGTTGGGTATTTGTATTGGCTACATTATTGCTAAAACAAATATCCTTACTTGTGTTGTTGGATACAATGTTCCAACATGTTTTAGGCATCTCTGTAAGATGTTGGATACGATGTTCCAACATCCTGGCACGGTTCAGTGTTGGGTTCATGCCTATTTGTACGCGCACTCTTTATTATTTAAGGAAACCATATTTCCTTATCTTCTTGACCAAGCAACGTGCATATCTTTTTAGAATCAGTTGTGTAATATTCCTAAACATGTGATTATATTTTAGTAAATATTTGAAGCTGTTTTGAACGTTCCTAAAGATGTTCCTACATTTTAGGACTTTCCATATTTGTCTCTGATTCTGGTTTGTAGATCAGGACGACCTGCATTTGTTCTGAAGCCCAACAAGGTTAATTGGCCTGTATTGCTTTAGTATAAAAGGAAGACATCAAGTCTTAATTGATCATTCAAGCCATCATTCTAAAAAGTTTAGTTTTTAGGGTTTTGAGTCTGTGTGTTCTACTCATGTATCATGTTGATGCAAGTTTAGTTCTGTTTTATTGTGAGCCTTTTCTGTATCATCTTGATACATTGTAAGGACTGTTTGTTGAGTTGTAAACTCGTTGTGCTACACCAAAGCTTGTAAGCAAGGTCGTAGTTGTTTGTTTGAAGGTAACTTCAGCATTTGTTTGTGTTTTTAGTCTGATAATCATAGGGGTTGTGGTTGACTGTAGGATAGTGAGATGAGATCTCAGATCTAGGAGTTCCTAGGTTGAAATCTAGACAGGTAGGTCCTAGGTCTTTAGTGTAAATGAGGAGTTTGCTGAGAGCTATAGAATATGAACTACACTAGTGGATTTTCTTCCTGGCTTGGTAGCCCCCATAGTAGGTGTGTTTGTCACCGAACTAGGTCAACAGACTCACTGTGTTCTTTACCTTCTTGTCATTTATTTTCTTGCTTGTTATTTGTTTACTGCATGATGTTGGAACATTTAACGGAACATCAGCTACCTAAGTTTTAAACGTTGAAACATTTCTTAAAACATCTTAAAACAAGGACGCTATAATTTCACAAATGCTCATTGATTGTCCCTCAACACCCTCATTAATTTTTCTTCTTCAATAGGTGATAAGGAATTGCTGATGATAGCTGGCTTAGAGGAATCTTCACTTAGAAAAACATATTTAAGATGAGAAGGAAGCTCTTTCAATTCAGGAATTTTTGTCGGTTGCTCTTCATCTTTGAATTGATTAAGAGACTCTTTCGGCAAAATATCCCTCTGTGGTTCACTAGCTGCAAGTTATCTCACACATTCGTCTACTTCAGCTTCATCATCTTTTTCATAGCTTTCCAAGGAATTCACCAACACTCTTTCCATAGGTTGAGCAGGATTTTCTTCTTTAGTAACATCTTTGACAATTTCATCAATCACATCCACTCGGTAGCATTGTGGATTTTAAGTTCTATGCTTCATAGCTTCAAAGATGTTGAAACTCACTTGCTCATCTTGGAAATGTAACATCAATTCTTCTCTTTCCACATCAATAAGTGCCCTGCCAGTTGCTATAAAAGGTCTCCCCAACAATATAGGCATGTCTTCATCCTCAACTATGTCCAATATCACGAAATCAGCTGGAAATACCAAGTCATTCACCTTCACTAGAACATCTTCCACCACTCCAAAAGGATATGAGATTTGGTGGGAGGCTGTTCCCATCCAAGCCCAAAATATATACATTCCTGACTTAATTCATTAATTCATATCGTTGTTATTAAAAAAAAAGGTAAAAAAAAAACTTCAATTTCCGTTAAAAAAAAAAAAAAACTCCAGTTGCTATATCACTTAAAACCCACTTCAGTGGCTTTATATAAGAAAGAGATTTAAAACCCACTTTCAGTGACTTTAATTAAGAAAGAGAGATTTGTCCCGTTAAAAAAAAGATTTGTGATATTTTTGAAATAAATTTACAAAATTAACTTGATAGTAGTTTAAAATAGTAGGTCATGATTTTTTAGTAAAAGACAAGTGGGAGTAAGCTTGTTAACTTACTCCTTCATATTTTTAGGTGGGAGTAAGTTAGCAACCCTTATATTGAATAACTCATTAGCCAAAATAGTAGAAATATATATAATTCATATTTGACTAATTTAGTTTATAAATTTAATTGTAATCTTAAGTTCAGTTTATCTAATTCATGAATCAAATTTAAAGAGTTCAGAAATTTAATTGTAATCTTAAGCTCAGTTTATTTAATTCATGAATCAAATTCAAAGAGTTGATTCTCAAATTAAATTTAAATTAACTTGATTCATTGTCAGTTTATTTAGAGATCCTCAAGCCAAAGTACTCATTTCAAAGTTCAAACACACCACAATTCTGGAAGTCGATATCACATCCAGCCTAAGGAAAGACGCCTTACAAGACTCGTTTTCTAACCATACATCATAATACCAAAATGAAACTATACCCCTCATTGCAGTGGTCCTCCAAATTGGGTATTTGAATCAATCTAATCCCTCCATTTACCAAAAAAAATATAGAATAGTTCCAAGTTATCAAACAATTGGCCATGTTAGTCTCTGATTTTAAAGTGATTATGTGTCACGTTGAGTGATAAGCAAATTTTTGGAGCTAAAAATTTGTTATGAATTTCTCATTTTTTTAAATAATGGTATTTTATATAAAAAAAAAAGTTTTTAAGAGTCTCCTAATTAAATTTTTAGAGTAAAAGAAGTTGTTACAAAGTTCTTAAGGTTTTTTTTTAAATGATTTTATCATGCATGTGTTATTTTAAGTATTTATTTTTTAAAAAAGTTGGTTTACTTGTTGTAAGAGAAAAATATTGGTTGACTTGGAATGAACAAAAAAAAGTTTCTTTTACATTACCCCTATCAAAGAAAAATCCATTTTTTTCATTTTTTTCTTACGATCTAATACCATTTTCATCTCCAGAACATCAAACTTTTTCATCTGCTTTATTCAACACGTGATCTTCATTTCATTCGTTCGATAAACAAATTCTACTTGTTATTAGTGGCAAATTACCTTGAATTCATCAAGGGATAATGTAGGCTTCACCATTTTGATTTTTTCTTACAATTATTTATCATTTTCATCTCAAAAACATCAAAGTTCTTCATCTACTTCGTTCAACATGTAATATTCATCTTCTTCAATCCAAAACCGAATCATACTTGACATAAGGGGTAAATTACCTCAATTCATAAAGGGGTAAGATACACCTCACCTTAAAAAAATATTTCCTTAATCAATTTCAGTTTAACATTAAAAGAAAGGGAAATGCTAACCGGTGCCTCCGAGGCACTGGTTAAGGATACTAAAAAGGAAAATTATATAGTAATTATTGCATTGAAAACTGTGTAATTAATCCATAAATAAGTCAACAAAGTTTCCTTTTATGGTAATAAATTCCTTTTTTTTATGCTTAACCAGTGTTCCGGGGCACCGGTTAGCATGACCCTTAAAGAAACCATATCATTAGGAGACCATTCATATTAAAAATTGATTATTGGAAGTTCTTGTTTTCGCCTAAAGAAAAAGGAAGTTTTTGTTTCTATTTATTTATTTATTTATTTGAGGTGTAGTTTCGATAAAAGATTATTTATGAGGACCACAATCTGACTATATCAATAGTTTTTTTTTCTTCTTCTTTGAGCCAACTATCAACAGTTGGTTGATATGCATAGATAGTATGGGATGGAATTAAATCTTCTAAAAGTATTCTTTAATGTAAATCATTTCGTGACAAACTAATCAAAACTAATTCATGCTTGGGAAAGGTCAACTCAAGCTGCAGTTTATTTTGACTAGAAAGACCAAATCAAACAAATTAGAAATACCAAACTCGATATATATCAGATTTTCAACATTCAACCTCACCGCCACAAACAAAAGCCACATCAAAATATTGCAACCACAAATGGACCAAGAAAACCCCAACCCACCATCAGAACAACCCTCAAAACGTAGCACAAGATGTTGTTTCTGTCTCTACCGTGTCTTATGGATACTTCTTGTCACAATTATCATCCTTGTTTCCCTTATCATCCTCGTTATATACATCATAATCACACCACGTTCCTTCAAATTCCATGTTAACCAAGCCAAACTCAGTCAATTCAACTTCACCGACAACAACTCCACCTTAAACTATAACCTAGTACTCAACTTCACTGCTCAAAACCCTAACAAAAAACTCAAAATCTACTATGATGTCGTTGAAGCCAACGCTTTCTATAAGGGATACAATTTCTCTACCACGGATATGAACAGGCCATTGCGTACCCTTCAGGATACTAAAAGTGTGGATTACCGTATGAGTGCTGTTTTTATTGGTCAACATGTGATGATGCTTGATCGTGATGAGGTTGATGAGTTCCAAGAAGATAACAAAATTGGGATTTTTCGTATTGATATTAAGATTTATTTTAGTATAAGGTTTAGGCTTGGAAATTTTATATTTGGTGAAACCAAAGCCCAAGCAAAATGTGGTCTTAAGGTTCCTCTTAGTTCTAATAATAGTGGGAAAATGGTTGATCCGTTTGATCCCATCAAGTGTGAGGTGGATTTCTGATTCGTATGATAGGTACTACTACTACCATGTTATTTATTTCTAAGCTTGTATCACATTAATTTGATTGGTTTAATTTGTGTACATGTTCAAAAATCTTAGATTAATGTTGTATAGTACAATGTCCATTAATTTTAACGAAAAATTGCACGGTTAAAAGTGTTATTACTGATTTATCCATCACACACCGTTTCTATATTATCCTTGTATGGCAAGTGGTTTTCTTCTATCATCCAAATTCGTCGAATGCTGTCCTACCATTTAGCAATGCACAAAATCTATTTCAGTTGAGCAGATACATAAACTATACTCCTACTCTCTCACACATATGACATTTTAATTCTTTTTAATTGATTGAAATTGATATTAATCTCACCAAATTTATGAGACTTACACAATTTGGTATGACATATATAATTTTCAACCGATAGAAAAGAATATGTTGAAATATATGTGATATAAAATGTGTTCAAATCCATCCATGGTGTCTCTTTTGTTTTTTAGTCAAATAATCTAATGTTTAGACTCATACCTATGGGCGGAGCCATCTATATGTTAAGGTGTGTATTGCGCAATTTTGAAATTTTTACAGTAATTATAGTTTATTTATATTCTGAATACCATGACATTTTAATCTTGCATGTGGATCATGACACTCTAACATCAAAGCTGTTGTAGACCCACATCCCATTGGTTACTAACTTGTAAGACTTCTCTACAGATACATCTTATTTTTCATTTTATGCTAACGAGTGCCCTATCCTAGGGCATCAGTTAAGGAATCAGGTATGGGAAGAATTTTTTAAAACTTATATAATCAAAGTATTAAAAAACTTTGTGGTTTGCCAATATCACCAACCACAATGTCACCTAAGTATTTTCCGTGAGAAATGCTTTTTAATATGGCCCAATTGAATCTTTTCTTTCTTTCACCTTTTTAAGTCTTCCAAACACGGAAAAGTGCTTCGTTCCCTAAACTATCTCTCCTCTGCGCAATCTTTCCTTAGAAATTAACAGTGTTAATGTTTATGTTTCATTGGGTTGCTTTCTTTCAACTAAATGCAAAAATATATCATCAAGGAATATAACTTATGTGATGTGCTCTTTTTTAATGATATACATATTATATATATGATAAAAGAGAAGTACATACAAATATAAAATTGAGTATAAGAATTTTTTTTTTTTTTATGGTCGGAATTTGAACCCCGGACCTGACAAAATCAAATAATCTCTTTCATGGTAAAACAAGAACGAAAGTTAAAACAACACCATAAAACAATTTAAACTCCTATCATGAACACCTAGAGATAAAGACTAGGAACAGAACCACTCAGTCAACCAACCTCTAGACAAATCCGCAACAAGACATTATTGGTGTCAACACATAACGAGTTCATGATCTCACTCATAGAAGTAACAAGTGTGCCCAAAAGTCCATAATGTTTTGCTAAAAACTCATGACGTGCTTATTCCCAAATCCCAACTGATTCAACCACTTATGGTTTCTTGTAAAATTCTATCGTATATACTCATGTATAGTGGACAAGTACAATGGTCTTCTATCATGCATACAGGGGCGGATCTAGATTTTAGGTACATGTGGAGCTAAAATTTCAAAGAAACAATAATGCAAACTATATTAAAAATAAGAAATAATATTGTTTGATACAATACATTACAATGAAAATCGTCTTATATCCATTTGTCGAAAAATGAGCTAAAATGACATCATCATCTTCTATCCATCTGTTGAAAATGAGGTACAATGACATCGTTGCTAATTGTTAAAATAACATTTATTTCTATATATAAGTTACAAGACGGTCATTTAGCCACTGATCACTCATTTTGTTACGTAGGTTACTCTTCACAACGTTCATATCTGAAAAAACACGTTCAACACTTGCAGTTGCCACCGGCAAGAGCAAAGCCAACTTTAAAAGTTTATAAACCATGGCAAATGGGTTGCACTTATTTGTTTCCACAAGTTTTGCACAAATATCTAAATGCCCTTTTAACTTAGCAAATTTTGGGTCAGATCGAACATTGTAACATAATTCTTAAGTTGAATGTGTAACGCCACTTTCGGCACATCTATAAAATCATTTGGATAAATCTCAGTCATCCTCGATAACTTGTTCACATCAAATGCCGCAAATGACTTTGAGGGACTCAAGTATGAAACACACTGTAAAAGTTCAGTATTCTGGTGTTGCGTTTTATCTATTATAAAAAAAAAAAAAGGAAAAAGCATGTGGATCTATAGCTCCATATTGCCCCAACATGGATCCGCCCTTGCACGCACAAGTTTCTTTTTTACTATTGGATAAAAAAGACACATAATATTTTATTTTATTTAATTTTGAGATTATTCAAACTAGCTTGTTCATCATTCAAGATTTGTCTCATCTGTGTACTATAAAATTGACCTATAAGGAGGTAGCAAATTATACCATTGTAATTTTTATTTAACAAACAATAATTATTAATGAAGTTAGAAAAAATCCACTCCTAACAATTAATTTATCAAAACATTTTTCTGTACAAATTTACATTTAGGACAGTTTATTTTGTAAAAATATTTTCTATTTTCCCTTTTTTTAATGTGTGTGTTAATTGGATTTGTCAATTAGAATATAAAAGTCTCTTTGAAGCAAATAATTGTTTAGGTAAAATAGTATACACCCCTTAGTCCAGCATCCTAATTATGCCACTGTTCATACTCTATAAGTGTGGAGAAGTGAAAAAATTTGAGTACAAATCTCAGTTCCTACTTATCAATGTTTATTGAACATACCAACCGAGTTGCATTTACCGGACAATACATCTTTTATTTTAATTAATAAAACATTTTCACAAATATCTACATGATTTTGTTGGGTGTGTGTAGAAAAATTTATGCAGTGCGAGCATAAAAATTAATTCCAACTTTACTTTATCCGCGTTAAAAAAAAAAAAAACCAACTTCATTTTATCAAACTGCACATTTATTTGATTTGATCCAGTGTTGAATACTCCTCCTTACCATTGTAAATACTATAATTCATGAATTATATTTCCAAATATCTACGTTTACATGATTTTCTCTTGTGCTATACAACTACATGTTTTTTATTAGTGTATACTGCATGGAAATTAATATCCTAATTTGAACTTCATTTTATCAAACTACACATTTCCTTCAAAAATCAAACTGCACATTTATTTGGTCAGGTCCCTTAAAAAAAATGGTCTGGTGTTTAATATTCCTCCTTACCTTTTTTTTGTTGAGGGAGCCTCCTTACCTTTTTAAATACTATCAATAAATAAATATTGAATTTTGTGTCGGTACAAAAATAAATATGGAATTTTTTTTTGACAAAAGCAAAACGATATTCATGCATTCAAGTCGATAGAGTACATCAGATACAAACATCGCTAAAAACGTAAAGGGTGAATCTGCGAACAAACTCGCAGCACCCAAGCTAATAGCATATAACGGCAAAATGTCTACAAATAATATGATAAAACTTAAATCACTGAAATACACATGCTTCTGGATCTGCAACGTTGACGCCCAAATCATTGGTTGAATTTGTAATTAACTGATGTCGATCTTTCAATAGGAACTAAACAAACACTGCGACAAAACACGAAATCAAACGCCGCACAAGATGACGAACAACACAACGCCACACTTAGACGACGAAATCACAAAAATTTAGATTGAAAGAAAAGAGAAAAAAGATGTAAAGAGGTGATTTTAGGTCAAAAATGACCTAAAACCACCCCTCCTTGATGAACAAAGGAGAAAGAAAGTTCATAGAGAAGTTAGAGTTTCTGACAACAGAAAACTAGTATACATCCAATAAATATGGAATTTGTCATTATAAAATTACCTGGTTAGTTTTTTTTTTTTAGGAAACCTGGTTAGTTCTTTCCTTAAAAAAATGTTGGTCATCCAAATTTTAAAGTCAGATTCTTTCGATAAATATTATTTTCATAGAAGCGGGTTGACCACTTAAGCTCGAAAATAAAGACTTTGGCTTATACTTGTGTTTTCCTTTTTATTAATAGATATGACCTTATTAGCATAATGACGTTCTATGCATTGAGTTTGTTGTATTCTAGGCGCTTGAGATGACGGAGGATGGTGTACCTGTAGGCACTCTGACGCTCAAGTCTGTGTTTGAGCAAGAAAGAGGTTTAAGGATTAGACAGATCGTACCTTATATGTTGTGAATGATCCTCTTATATTGTAGAGGTGCAGGTTGTGTGTGTTTATGGCGTGAGTAGTCGTTGGTCGAAGGTTGTAGATGGCGTGATTTGAAAATGTCGAGCGTTAATGATTGGTGATAATTTGAGCGGCCATGATTCACTTTCAATCGTTGCTATGTATATGCTATGAGCACACCTCCTTGTGGTTAGAGGGTGTGAATAACATATTTGATCCAAAGGGAATTGGGCTTGGCTTTTTTGCCTTGGATTGCGAGCAAGAGCATTTGCGCAATCTAGAACAGTTACCCTCCCTCAAGTCGTCATACTTGGGAGAAAAGTGATGACTTCGAGTAGCTTGGTGCTTTGTGGGAAAATTGTTGCACTCGCAAATACTCCCTCCGGTCTCAAATATAAGAAAAGATTCTTTTTATAGGTTCATTGAGTAGTTAATGTATCTGGTCTATATTGTAAAACAGATACATTAATTATTCAATGAACCTAAAAAGGAATCTTTTCTTATATTTGAGACCGGAGGGAGTAACTTGTAGTAAAATATTGTCAAACTTGAAATGATTTTTTATTTTATGATAGAATGTTTATGCTCAAAAAGAGAATTTAGTCTAAAGGGACTGCAGATTTATGAGGGAGTACAACGCTCGCGAGGAGCTTTTAGTTCGCATTACTTCCTACTTTTGTTTTTAATATAATTATGGGCAAGAATGCTCTTTTTTCAGCATTACTTCCTGTTAGGATTTCCACATCCAACATATTCTTAAATAAACCACGACATAACAATCGTGTCCCATTACACATGTCATATCTAGGGTCTATGTTTCGCAACAACATCAAAGGGTGCATCTTTTTTTACCTTTAAAATATGTGGTGGAATACTTCCTTGAGCAATTGAGTTTAAGAATTCCTGTTTGTCATACCCCAATTTTTGACCTAAGATGTCACTGACACTTGTCGTCGGACCCCGATTTTCAGTAAAAAATTCGGCAGAGAGGTATTTTAAAATACCTCATTTTTTGGTTCCGAGCCGGGCCTTCTTCTCTCAATTTTCATTTTTTAATTTTAGTTTCCATCTTTTATTTAAATTCTTTTGAATTCATTTTTAATCTTTATCTTTTATTATTTGGGGTCCTTTTTTTTTATTTTTTATTTTAATGTCCAAAAAAATTGTCCAATCCAGCCCAACACAGGCTGTCGTACACGTTTTTACCCTTGGCGGCCAAGACTCACACCCTTGGTGGCCAAGACTCTTTTTTTATAAATAAACCTGCACAGCAAGAACAACAAAAGAGGCAGCCGCAAATTCAAACCTGCAAAACAACCAAAAGAAACATAGAAAAATGCCAGATATCAAAAAATCACAGCAAACACACTAACAACACAAAACCGATCCATATTCCAGGCAAACCACAACATCACGACCCAAAACAAGACCAACAAACACAACACAACCGGTTCCAACACCACCAGTCACACCACAACAGAGATCGGACTCAAAAGAACGCAAAAAGTATAAAACTTTCTTTGTAGATCTAGAACAGTACGTTACTCTTTTGGGAATTTTGAGTTTAGAAATGGAATAAGAAGGAGGAGTAGAGTAGAAAGAGCTAAAAAAATCGAAAAAAATGAGTGGTTTCTACAACTCCGGCGGCGGCGCCGCCGTCTAAGACGGTCAACCACCGCGCCGCCGCCACCTCTGACCGTCCTTCTCGTCGGAGAAGAAGGAGAGAGAAGAGAGAGAACCGAGTGAAAGAGAAAGAAGAGAGAGAAATTTTTGTAGAAATGAAAGAAAATGGGTCTTACAACCCTTTCATACCCCTCTTTGAACCGACCCGTTTCTTGCTAAGAACCGAACCGGCCCAAATCCAGTTCCAGCGGCCCATTTCGCGCGCCCCCCTTTCCTGCTTCTTCCCTTTTATTTTCTGCA
>Ga0315915_1001725_pt1 | contig 26888 bp, 13 predicted proteins | sample MpolbnodulesMG_FD_207738 | JGI IMG/M metagenome (GOLD analysis project Ga0315915, IMG submission 207738) | Medicago polymorpha root nodule microbial communities from Los Angeles, California, United States - branched nodules | ecosystem: Host-associated > Plants > Roots > Nodule | place: USA...
CTCTGTTTATCTATCATATCATCTGATTTGTCATGAGATATAGTTATTCAAGGATGATCCTTCCTAAAAATGCAAGTCCATTGCTCTTAAGTCTAATGGGAAAACAACAAAAGCTCTTCAAGCTGTAGAGTCTAAAGAAAACGCTCCACACAATAGACTCTAGAAAGTTCTGATGATGAAGTGGTATTCTTGTCAAGGCAGCTTCAACATCTATACAAAAAGATAATTGAATAATAAATCCACATTTTGTATTGGATAATAAAATTATGGAGTTGCGACTGGCAAAAGAAATCAGTTACAACATGTTGAATCGATAAATTTTAGTTTTGTTAGGATATGTATTCACATTTTGTATTCAACAATATCTCTAACATAATTAGTCAATATATTATTTTGACACAATTATTTTCAATAGATGAAATTTGTTGGATTTAATTTGTATACATCTATATTGCATATTTTTTTAGGAATGATATTTGAACAGCCAATTTTAAACAATTTTGGTGACAACATTTTTCTCTCTTCTTACCGGATATAACAATAGAGAGAGAATAAAAATACAATGAGAGTCTGACAAAGAATTGTCACAAAAATTGTTGTTCAACATTTCTCTATTTTTTTTACCCATGCATTAAATCAAATCACTTCATAGTATCACTTGTTTAAGTTAACTATTGAAATATCTTTACAAATGTCTACTTGTCATGATTTGATCAAATAAATATGTAAAAATGTTTGAATCCTGACCACGACGTTAAACCTAAATTTTTTTACATTTTTATCGGTTGAATTATAACATGCAGACCATGTGTAAAAAAGTTTTACACCAGTTGTCAGCTGTTAGTGCATTGAAACTAATCTAATCACAGATAACCAAAATAATTGAATAAATTAAAATTCGAAAGGATAAATTCAACTTTGTTTGACAGTAACATGTGACTGTGGTAAGATATTAGTAACCTTTAACCATCGATAAGCATGTTTACCAGGATATGGGAACAAATTACGTGACTTGAATGTCAAATATAGAACGCATATCATTGATTGTACACGTTTTCTGAATTCTTCTAGTCATTGTTGTTCGTTTTCTTCTCCAAAATTTCTATTTGTACTTTGTGAAGTAAATAACGTCTCATTGTATTATTTTGACATAAGATCACAAACGTGGCCACACACGTTTTTGATAGTTAATTGTCACCATCTTTCGAATTTTCTTTGCAATTTTCAAGGTCCTTAATCATCAATAATATGGATTTGATTTAGGTGTACTATGACTGCATATAGTTGCCCATGAGTTACCTAAGACATCCACATTCTTTTCTAATTTTCGTATCTTTAATGAGATTGCAACTTCTATTCCTGATTTAATATTATGAAATTATGTAAGTTATTTTTCTTTTAAAAAAATTCTTTAAATTTATTATACTAAGTTCAAAATTTAAACTATCTGATCTTATTAGACGACTGAGATGTGTTATGCATGTGACTATAATGACTACACATAATCTAAATCTAACGCGTGTTTTTACGCACAAACCGAATTAATCGTCCACCATTGGTGATTCGAAAATCGGCACAAAAGCAAAAAAAGACGCTAACTAGTGGTCCAGACTGGTGGCATTAGTTAAGGAATCATATCACATTTAGGGCACAAAAGGAGGAACAAATCATGATGAGTAGTGTATAGGGGAATAATTCCTTTGCGTTGCTTAATGTTTATCATTATCATCAAGCCGTTTATTGTTGAATATTCAATAATTAACTAGGGAAACGCTACTCTTAGTCTGGTCCAACTTCAATTAGTAAAAGTTTAACAACAAATTATTAATTGACACTCAAGTCTCAAAGCCATAGTAGTAGAGTAGTAGTAATATTTTGAAACAGTACCCCAATTACCTACAACCTTATTAATGGCTTGGGTTTGTGTCAACTAATCAGCTGCAATATCATCAACACCGAACTAATAAAATTTAATTCACTAAAATGCTCCCTCGTACCCTAGTACACAGGAATTATGCCAGTATATAGGGGGAATTCTTTCATTGAAAATGGGACTATACTTTGGGTTTATGGTTTTCTTGTCCACGGTTTTGGTTCAATTATGATAGCAAGTTTGCGTAAGGATTGATTAGTACTCTGTATATTTATAACAACATTATTTTTCTTGAAATATTACTCTCAATGTCTTAAAATAATTGTCTCCTTAACATTTTATTTGTATTAAAATAATTATCACTTTAGAATACTAATGTATTCCCTCCGTCCTTTTTTATAGAAGTAGTTTATGAATTGTCACTTTAGAATACTAATGTACTCCCTCCATCATTTTTTATAGGAGTAATTTACGAAAATCACGGGTATTAAGAAAAGTTGTCGGAGTAATAAAGTTATCTCAAATATGTGTGACTATTACTAGATTACCCTTAATTAAACATTTAATGTTAACTTTTTATTATCAAAATAAATTGGGAGTATTAATAAGGGGTATATATTTTAGGGACAAAACTTTTTTTGTAAACTACTCCTATAAAAATGGACGGAGGGAGTAACATTTATTAATTTTTTTGCACTATTATACCCTTATTTATTGAATTTCATTCAACTTAACAACTCTATTAACTACAATTAATAAAAATATTTTAGTAAATTACTACTAATTTTATCGTGAAAATCAACACAATTAATCATTTGCTTAAAAATCGTGCACAAACTTTAAGCGACTATTATTGTGAGACGGATGAAGTAATATTTTCTAAATGAAATTGATAATGCAAAGATGTATTTCAGACAGTTTTTCTACACATACAAAAAATGACCTATTACATAAGGGTCTTGCTAACCAGTGCTCTCAGAGCAATGGTTAAGGAAATTATAAATAAAAAAATTATTTTAAAAATATAAGTTTTGACTTTTGATTAAATAATAATTACACCATTTTTTTTTTATAAAAAGTTACTTGTTTTGGTTGTTTAACCAATGCTCTGAGGGAACTGTTTATCATTCTCCATTACATAATTATCACACTTTAAATAAATGGTTAATTATGTATAGTAGATGGTTAATGGTATCATGTTTTTTTTAATAATGGTTTTCTGGCGCACAACATTATTACTACTCTAATCTCAAATATAAGCAAAAGTTGATAAAAGGTTAATGTATTTAGCCTAAAATTTAAACCCAATACATCAATATTTTTTAATCAACTTTTCTCATAATTTATTTACTAGAAACAAACTTCATTATTATTGTTTTAAATTGAAAATACTGGTCTAATCCTTTTTTTTTGTGACTGGATATTGGTCTAATTCCTTAATGTATCATAAATTGAGCATTATAGTAACTTATTGTTGTATTTAATATGTTATATTCAATTTATTATTATTATTATTATTATTATTATTATTATTATTATAATTTAGGTATTATTAAATTGGTAGGGATATTAAATTGAGCTTAACTCAGTTGGTAGGGATATTGCATTTTATATGCAGGGGTCGGGGTTCGAACCCTGAACACTCCACTTCTCCACAATTAAATTGTGTGAGCACTAGCCACTAAACTACTTGACAAAAAAAAAAAAGTACCTAATAATATTGTTCAAAGAATTCTCATAAAAGAAATTTTATTTGAAAAATGTAAGTCAAAGACTTGACTAAGCAATAATTACATAATTTTCTATAATATATAATTATTTACTAAAAACAAAGAATATATTATTATATAAAAAGCTAAGTCAAATGATTTATATATCATTAACTCAACCTTTATATATTTTTAAAATTTTATTAAAAAATTATCAAATTTTAATTTTAATAACAGTCAAACCACAATTAGACCATTTGGTCAAAGAAAGAAACACAATTTGACCATTAAACATAAACTCAATCGTTCGAAAAAACTCGAGTTAAATCCCAACTAAAACTATATTTGATCATATTTAACGTATTTTTCCGGTCATATTCTAGATTAGCGACGCCATATTTTTGATGAGATCTGAGGGTGAAGATCACTACTCCCTACGTCCCAAAATGACACGACTTTCTTCGACTATGTTCACTATTTACATAATATATATTTTGACTATTTGGTAATATTAACACAAAATATACACATTAATTATACTAACAACTTTTTTTTAAAAAATGCAAAAAAGCAAAGTGAGCTTATATATAAAGACTGACGGAGTATGTATTAGCAAAAATTATAAAAATGCAATATTTACACACAAAATATTCACATTAATTGCACAACAACATCATACACCTTCCGGTCTTTATTATATGCAAAATTCCACATTTTAGATTCATTCAATAAATGATGTATGAGAACTACATTATAAACCATATACATCATTTATTGTTCAACTTAAAATGTAAATTTTTACTTATAACAGTGATCAAAAAGTGTAATACTATTATTTGTGTTTGTATAATAGTTGAAAAATATAGACAAAATATATTATTTGAATATGCACATAATCAAATTATATCTCTTATTTTAAGATTGAGGGAGTAATAATATGATAGGAAAGTGGTGAGAAAGATATGTTCTGGTGCCTGAATCGAACATGTCTCGAATTAAAAAATCGAAAAGTCAAACATTTTATTGTCATTAAGGAAGTTTTGGTTTCCTCAAAGGAGTCAGAATTCTAACGCATGCTTTTACTCCTTTTTCCCTCATTTTATTATTGCATTTAATGTACAAGTCATCATTAATAAATTATTTTTATAATTATTCTACATGCACAACTTCTTTTTTTCATGATAAATACAAGAAGCCAATACTCCATAACTGATTGAAATTTAATCACAAAGAATAAGACCAAAACCCCATTAATAATTTAATTTTTCATATTAAATTCACCTCCTTCATAAAACCCACCACTTTCCCCTTTGACTAATTCACATAAACATCAACCATTTTTTTTCTTCTCTTCATTCTCTCATTTTCTCTACCATGGATGATGATCATCACATGGCATGCACGTTGGATCTTAATCTTAAACTTGGATTAGGAAGTTATGTGCAAAACAATGTGAACAAACCACTGATTGATTCAAAAGAAGAATTGGCCATTGATTTGAACCATGATAGGGCAAATGAATTGAGTTTGAAGAGAGTGCATGAAGAAGAACAAGCAAACACAGTTGAAGAAGAAATTGCTATTGACACCACCAATGACAACAACGGGTGCACAAAGAAATTGAGGCTTACAACTGAGCAATCAACCAAGCTTGAAAATGCTTTCAAGCGTCACAACACAATTAACACCGTAATATTTTACTCTTTGAATTTTCTTTTCATTTTTCATTAGCTTTAAAATCATTTTTTTGATTAATTATTTATGGTTTATAACTTATCATGTATTTTATTCATTACGGTTTTATATATCATTGTTAAATTTTCATTTATCAAAATTTAAGGGAATTGATTTTTTTGTTTCGGTTTTACATGCAGGCTCAAAAACGGGCACTTGCTGAGGAATTGAATTTAAAGCAAAGACAGGTTGAAGTTTGGTTCCAGAACAGAAGAGCAAGGTATGAATCATTGGGTGATTTCAATTTTCAATTTTTTTATGATTTTTTCTTTCATGGGTTAATATTGGTTTGATCTTAATCTAACATATTTCTCTTCATCAACTTTTCACTTTTGATCACTTTGATTTCTTCTTCTTGTTTTTTTTTTTTTTTTTACTAATGGGTTCCATCATTTTACCTTGACTACTACGTCTGAAATTCTTGACAAAATTGTCTTTTCAAAAAATAATTTGTGTTGGTAAATCATCCAATTTATTATTTGTTGACTATTTCAAAGAGATATTTCTCGTTTTTGAAAAAATAATTCATCTCAAAAAAGTGTTATTTTTAATTATTTAATGTAATTTTAATATTATGTATATCACTCAAGTTATAAAATTTCATTTTGTATTTATGATATTAAAATATACATCAATAATTAATAATAATATTTTTATAAAATACTGTTATCTTTCATTTATCTTTTTTCTTATTCTGTGTGAAGTGAACAAAGTTGACAGTTATTATGGAATAGAGGATAAAAAAATATTTTTATTGATTAGATTGTTGAACACTACAATTTTAAGACTAAAAATTGAATATTTTTTTGTTTGACTTGACTATACTTTCTAAGCAATTATATAATTGACTTTTCAGGACTAAGCTGAAACAAACAGAGGTGAACTGTATATACTTGAGGAAATGTCATGAGAAACTAAGTGAGGAGAATCTTAGGTTGAAGAAGGAATTAGAAGAACTGCGTGCATTAAAAGTTGGACCATCAAATACAACTCAATCATCTAAAGCTGCAAATTGGACCATTTGTTCATCATGCAAGAAAATATGGAAGCCCAATGAGGAGGATGTTGTTATTAAGAGCAGCCACAGCACCATAGAGTTAGATTAAAAGCTATAAGAATTTAATTAATTGATTGGAATATTATTAGTAGTATCAATTATCAAATTAATTAACATCAATATTTAATGAGTTAGATGAAAAAAAAGTACACAGTATCTCAGTCCGCACACCAAATTATGATGTATAGGACTGCGGTAGGTTACCTAAAGATATAATTAGATATATTATTATTTTGTATTGTGCTTTTCAATTTTCTGTAAATGTATATAAATAAATGAATGAATAAGATGCAATATTAGTCAAAATGGTACGGATATGAGTACGTGTTTGTGTTTGGTTGAATTGAAATTCAGCAGATGAGACAAATTATATGACCACTACCTTTGGCCTAGTCAACTATTTTTTTTTGTTACCTTTTTTGTCAAGTGTGACTTATTGATAGTCAACTAATTTGAAACCTAGAGTCAAGGATAAAATTCTTTTATATTATGTGTCACACATGATGTGTGGTATGAGTATCTCCGTTGAAATTTATATGATATAACAATACTAATGTTTCTCTGGCTAATTCAATTCAACATTGCCTTCATAACATAGAAAACAACTCTGTATCTAATGGAAAGTACGTAGGTAAAGATTGAGACATGAATCCAATCTAAATCTAAAAACGCGTTTTTGAACTCTATCTAAATCTAAGAAAGAAATATACTTGTTGATGATGATCCAATCATCCAACGGTGTTTATATAAGATGAAATATATAGTTTTAGTTCAATTAGAGATTTTGAATTCAAAAATGTAACAACCCATAATTAATTTTTGGCTTAATTGCAGTTTTAGCCCCCTAACTTACTCAAAGTTGCAATTTTGGCCCCCTAAGAAAAAAAACTACAAAACAACCCCTTAAGTTTTGCAACTGTAGCAGTTTTAACCCCCCAAGGCAAAAAAATAATAACACGTGGTACCTCACTTAGGGTATCACGTCAGCGTAGACGAGTCAATATCAATCTTGGTGGCCAAAACTGCTATAGTTGCAAAACTTAAGGAGTGTTTTGTAGTTTTCTTCTTAGGGAGCCAAAATCGCAACTTTGGAAAAGTTAGGAGGCTAAAACTGCAATTAAGCCTTAACTCTTTACTTCTTGGCCTCATCATTAACTTTTTTTTTTGCTGCCTAAAAAAAAATTATCTTTCTTTTGACCCCGCATCATCATTAACTTATTGCAATTATTTTCGATAGAGCAATAAAATCCTAATTGTTTAAATAACGTAGGTATCAGAAATAGACAATAAAATGGCAATTAGAGCAAAAATAAGAAAGGTGGACATATATAGAACACATATATCATTATCATATATATCAACTATTACCTCTTATGACCGTCACTTAGTATTATATCAAAACTAGTCAATTGTAGTTGGGACTTGGATGCTAAGTAATCATATAAGATTTACAAGTGAACCAAACATCAATACTTCTGATTTATCTCTTTAATTGACTGCTTTTAATTTAGTCAATAACCACCGACACACAAAAACAAGGGGTCCAAATCATATTGGAACATTGTCACAAGAGTTTAGTTTGACACATTCGTAGCATTTTCCTAGTAAGTGCTAATACTTCTAATCCAAGAGAAATCATTTGGAAGAACGAGTTTGCGTTTAAAATCGCATTATTACAATATGCAGAAAATCAACCGAAAATCTTTTTAGCGTGTTTTTAGGGGCTAAGGAAAATCTACTATGAGAAAAATAATCTCCACCATTTTTTCTAATATGTTATCAGTTAATCTCTTAATCTCACTAGTTTAGAGGATTACATGGTAAATTTACAAATCTTATTTTAAAGCAATTGTAATTGTATAATATCAAACCTTATTTTTCAGTGTATTTTCCTCTTTCCATTATTTTAAACCCAAGAATATTTCTACAACAAGATCAAGGCGTATTTTACTATAAATTTGGATCAAGAATCATATTTTCAAAAGCACTTAAAATAATGCATAAAAAGTTATAATATTTAAAGTATAAGCATATGTAATTGAAATATTTGTGTAAAATTTTAAATTTCATATGCAAAACTAATCACTATAGAGTCGGTGTGACTATCACAATATTTGTTCATGAAAATGTGTGTGGATATATTTAAATTCATTAAGTGATTTTCAAATTTTTTGGTTTTGAAGGAAAAATTTAAAAGATTAAAGTGTTGTCTTCGTGAGAACCTCAACTTAATAACCTTATATTGAATTAATAATTTACCACATTTTACATTTGCTTACCAAGATTACTATGCACTTAGATTAGAGTTGTACTATTTTGAGACAAAATTTGGCAACAATTTGGATAGTTAATGTAGTTCAAAAATTGGGCATGGTTAATAATGTAACAAGTTGCAACTCATTGTTAATCATCCACCAAACACAATTAATCATGGTTTTGAATGTCATGAACCACTGTTTTTATGTATATTCGAACACCTATCGTGATGACTGAATATTATGTATATTTAAATAGTTGCAAAACATGGTTAATGACATTCAAAATTATGTTTACTTATGTCCAACGAATTGTTAATGAGGTTAGACACCTTGCTATATTCAGTAATCATCTGTTGACCATGATTAATTATTGTTGAAATTTGTTGTCAAAATATCATTTACGATTAGATAGTCATTAGATAAGATATAGAGAAAGATATATATTTAACTGATATGGCTTACTATATCTGGTCCAATAAGAGAATCAACATAAAAAGTATTAGCGTAAGCTGAATTTTTCACATTTGTTGACGCCCACATCAATCTTGGCTTTTTGGCACCTCTCTTCTCCAGGCGCTCCAATCTTGGACCAGAAAACATTTCATGGTAAAGCTGGTAAGCCAAGACTGCTTGAGCAACCCTGAAACAACCATTACAACATTGTAAATCATATTTTAAAACTGTTCTGGTTATATAAAAGCAATAACATGTAAAGAGAAAGATTTTTGTTCAAAATTGTTATGTTTATATATAAAATACAACCTAACTTGAGACAAGTTGTTATGAACAATTCATAATCTTAATTATGCATTTGGTTTCATATCCAATTTCCCCAATTTGTGCACTACTAGCTCCATAACTAAATGATTTTTTCCTTGATATTAGACATCTGCTTCTTCAATCTTTTATGTTGTTATTGTCACAACCAATCTTGTTATGTAATTTTAACTTCCCTCTGGCCTTAACCCTCTTGGTGAAAATAACAATACCCTAAAGATTTTATCCATTGCTTGTTGTATGGATTAAATTACATTTGTATATCTTGTCCTCTGTAGTTAAAGAAAATTAAATTATTATCCTAATGGATTAATAATTTAATAAGATTCAATTGATATGTCATAACAAGCAATTCAACATGCCACTTACATCTTTCCATTTATTTAGTTTAATTTTCCAGTTAGATTAATTAGGTTGTGCGTTGTTAAATTTTTTGAAATACACTATTCGAATTTGGGGTCGAATTTTGGGATTTGGTTATTTATCTTGATTATCACTTATGCGTTGTTGTAATTTTCTTAATTTTAAAGTTGTCATGGAAACCACAAAGATTGTTTGGACGTCGATTCCACTGATGTAGAATACACAAATGATTTATATGAGGATGAAGAACATCATAATTCGTATGATGTTGAAGATGATGCTGATGGTGATGTTGATGATGATGTTCATGATGAATCAGTAGAACAAGAGGGTTCAATCAGCGATGCATTAAAAGGTGAAAGGTTGGTGAATGTAAGTTCCATTCCCTCTGATGAAATTCTTAAACTTGAATTTGGTATTGTTGATGAAACGTATGATTTTTATTATCGTTATGGAAAATGCAAAGGTTTTGCCATTAGGAAAGGTGATGTTAGGAGAAATAGTAGTGGAATAATTATAATGAGACAGTTTGTTTGCAACAAGCATGTGTTAAGACACAAGAAGCACTTATCTAGGAATGATAGGAAAAGAGATCATATACGTCTCATACTAGAAATTGATCAACTTGCCATCACCAACTATCCATGTCGAGTTATTCTTGATGACTTCTAATTCATTTTTGACTCCACTCCAAATTGAAGAAAAAATGTGATATCTGATGCTTCTTTGATTTCTTAAGGCTCTTTTTCTGAGGATGCAAGCCCATTGCTGGTCCGAATGAATCAGTGTCCAACACATTTTTAGGTTAGTAGCCTCATTTAAATAGATTAAAGATTTTGTGCCTAATCCTCCTTCATCATACTCTGCACAAACTTTTTTCCATGCAACCGTTACCATCTTTCTTTTTGAAACATCCCCTCTCTAGATGAAGTTATTTATCCACTTTTCCATTTCTCTAAGTAACTGGGTAGGCCAAGAATAAATGGACATGGTATGTATGAGCATGCTCTGGACCACTGACTTAATCAACTGGACTCTACCTGCTATAGATAATTCAAAATCAGTTTTTGTTACTGCATAATCAAACATCACAAAGTAAAACATCAAAAAATGGTTTGAAAGAAACATTTACTTTCATAGATTCAGGGGTACCACCCTAGCCAGTGGTAGAAACCACACAAAACCACAACTTCTTCCTACGGCAACAAATTCTGCAATCATAACAAAGCAACCCATTATCAAAAAATTCAAACGAAATAAATTGTCATAAAAACCTAATTGTAAGAGTAAATTTTGACATAGAGCTGGATAAAAGATATGGAATCTGAATTGCACAACGAAACCCCAAAAACTCCAAACAAAACCAGAAAACCCCCAAAAAAAGATACACAAAAAACTAACAAACTGGAACGAACAAACTGAACCTCACCTCAATCTTTGTGATTTGAGAACGACTTGGGAACAAGGGAGGAGTGAATGATACGAACTGGTTCAAAGAGGAATTGGATTTCGATTTCAAACCTCATGGAAGAACATGTTTTCGATTTTGAATGGATTTCAATTTCGATTTTGAATTGGATTTCGAGTGACCAAGGAACTGGTTCAACTAAACCTCATCTCAATCTTTGCGTTTCGATTTTGAATGGGTTTGGAACGATTTTTGTTAGTGATGAACATGTTTTCGATTTTGGGACGTAGATGAAGAAAAATGAATAATTTGCAGATGAAGAAGAAATGACGAACAAAATGAACAGATGAAGAACAAAAAATGTTTTTTTTAATAAAATAAGTTAATATATCAAAAGTAATTAATATTTTGTACAAGGGCTGATTTGTAATAAAGTAAAATTTAATTTACAGTGGTCCATCAGCAAGACATTAGCTGACATCGCATCAACAACTATGCTATTGGCTAAACAAAATGACTTTTTCAAAACAATCATTTTCTTGACTACACCATAGAAGTGCCCTATTTTCAATGCCTATACAAAGTTTAGCAGAGGTAGATGGAGTTTTGTTAACTTAGTAGTTTACCTTGGAAGAAATAAAATAGGTAGTTTGAGATTGTGACAACATTAAGAGTCTACGTCCGGATGGTGTAAATTGGTTTTTTGGTAAATACTTAAAGATGATTCCTTGAAGTTTTATTTAATGATTTTCATAACAATGGATGGTTGGTGTATAGTTTGAATAGTACTTTTACATCTCTAATTTTAAAAAAGGTGAGTCCTTAACCTTCATCGAATTTTAAAGCTATATCTTTGGTTGGTTGTGTGTATAAGATTCTTTCAATGTGTTTCGCCAACCAATTAAAAAACATTATTGACAAGATTAAAAAACATTATTGACAAGGTGGTGTCTGTAACTCAGTTGGATTTTATTAAAGGAAGAACACATTTAGATGGGGTCTTGATTGCGAACGAGGTTGTTGACGAAATTAAGAAGAAAAAAAGAGAGTTGGTTATGTTCAAAGTTGATTTTGAAAAACATTATAATTATGCTTTATCTTGATTCTATTATGAGAAAGATAAATTTTCAATTTAAATGGAGGTGCTGAATGTCCGAATGTTTAAGTACAGCCATAACATGGGTTCTTGTAAATGACAGTCTGACTGATGAGTTCTTGATGGGTTGTGGGTTAAGACAAGGGGATCCTCTGTCCCCTTTTCCGTTTCTTGTAACAGATGAATGGTTTAACTTTTTATTTTTGGAGCGAGCAAGTTGAAATTTTTCTGCGGGTTTCAAGTGGAAAATGACGAATCTTTTACAGTCACCACACTTCAGTTTGCCGGTGATATGTTGAATTGGTAAAAAGAGTTAGTGCGATATGCGTACCATAAAAGCCATTATTTTACTTTTCGTGTTGCTTTATGGACCGAAGGTAAATTTTTACAAAAGTTTGCTTGTTGGTGTCAATGTTAACTTATCTTGGTTATATGAGGCGACCTTTGTGTAGGATTGCAAAGTACAGCCTATACCTTCCAAATATTTAGGGCTAGCAATTGGTTTCATTCCACGTAAATTATCCTTTTGGAACCCTGTGGCTGATCGAATCAGAGAAAGATTCTATTCCTGAAAATGTATAAAGCTTCCGATGGGTGTCGTCGAATTCTCTTGAAAGTTGTTTTAACCTAACTAATTGTCAATAAACTTCTCTCCTTTTTCAAAAACCATCCTTAAAATTGAGTCTCTTTTTTTTCGAGGCTAGGAGTGAAGAGGTGAGCAAATTCATTGTGTTCTGATGACATATTTAGTAAGAGCACCAAACCGTAACAAGTAGTATAATGATAAGTTTATCGTCTTCACAGGGGTTGTAGTAAACTAAGCAATTTAATTAACATATTTAAGTTAAAAAGCAAAAAAAGGGTTTACTGGGTTGTACGTTTGAACTATGTGCTCAATGCGACTAGTAGTTTATAGAAATTAAAAACGTTTTCTTTAGAGGTCAGACAACAATTAGGATTATTCGAATCTCCTTTGTCATCATTGTTGGACTAATGCAACATTGATAAACAATAGTTTGGATTATGAAACCGTGATTATTTATGGTAATTATGATTAACTAGTTTGGTACGAAGTAAATTATTAATGTTGGGGAGGAACAAATACGCGCCACTCTCAATTAAAAGTGAGTATAATGTGCAATACGGAAATCATAATATTATTGAAGGGGACTAGAGAATTTTGTGGAACCGGAGGGGCCCCAACCGTATCCAATATTTCATTTGGTTGGTCGCTCATGATCGTATTTTAACAACCTCAAAATCCCTCACATCTCGAAAGTTCACTCATCTCAAAATTGTTTCAAGTAAAATACACTTAACTTTAGAGCTCTTATGATATAGACTATCGAAAAGATGCATCTTACCGATATAGGTAGCATCAATCAATTATTATAAGTCACTATTCAACAATACTTCATATGTCCCTTTTGCCCAGAAACATTCTCAAAAGCTGCTAATTGAACATGCATTTTGTAGCAACGATCAGTCGAGGCCCTCATCAACCTTTAGACCTCACTCACATTCCTAAAATTGACCGTAGATAACACAAGTGATTATACGTACATGCATAACCACGAGGTATACGACACAATAGAAAGAGACCGATGACAAGAAGGGAAAGACATAGTGGTATATGCAAAACGTAGGTTGTAGGCAGATGCAAAGAGGGAGAAAAACAAACGCAAAACGACAGTATTTGTGTAAGTGTTATATTAAACCCTTGCCATTCGATTTTAATAGTACTGCATGACAGAGATACCCCATATGTATCACATTCAATTCTTCCTGCCTTTAATGCCGTTTATACTTACAAATACAGGCCGTTGGATCAGATCACAACAACTTGATTTCTCTTTTTAACCCATGCATGCATCACACTCATTCTCACCAAAAATGAGTTAGAAACTTCTCTAATTATTAGGTCAGTTTTTTCATAATTAACAAGGAAAATCCTAACGTTTTGTAAAAAAAATAAAAATACTAATAAGTATGTCGTGCACTCTTTAAGACCTTTAAATGGTAATTCATCTGTTTCAGATTAAGCGAGCTATTTGCTCATTTAACACATTCTCCCTCCGTTTCAAATTGTATGTTGCTTTGGAAGATAATGAACTATGATCGATAAAATTAATATTAATTAAAGTTATAGTTGAAAAACGTAATTAATATTGTATTGAAAAGTGAAATGAATCAATTATTTTTGTACAATATTTTTTTACAAAAGACTCACTTATTATGGGACGGAGGGAATAAATTTTTATGAAAATTTGTGTAATCAATATATTGATAATTGAAATATTTGGTTTATAAAATAATTTCTTATTATAAAATGTTTAAAGAGTGCTCTAGAGCAACTCGTTAGCAAAACCCTAATATATAACAATTTCATTTGTTTGTATATTTGACATTGCAATGTGTAGTTGAAAATCACGCGGCTCGTTGTAATTTTCATCAACAAATTTATTTATTTCTTTATTTTGACAGAATTATGGATTGATAGACAAATTTATGAAATCCAATCATGCACTCTATTTTTACTTGACTGTAGACTGTACTATGTTATTCTCTGTTCAGCAAAGGAAATTAAACAAATAAATAAATAAATTTGAAAAGACTAAAAATTATCTCCAAAACACCATTCCTAGAATCATCAGAAGATACATTCACATGTTTGAAATTTCTTCGAATTTAAAGAAATTATGGTGGTACCATGATTTTATTAATCTCAAAAGTATAGTTTCATACAAAATCTCATCGGCAGAATAGATAAGTGCTAATTAATATATATTGGTTCAAATTTAAAATTTTAGAAAAGAAAAAAGTAGCAATTTGGTTTTACATTAATATAAACCTCCCAATAAAATTTTAACTTGTAACATAAAATGCAATTAGAACGTTTCCGTAAGTTTAGTTCAGTTGATATGAACATTACATGATATCTGCAAAGGTCGGGGTTCGAACCTTGGACACCCCACTTCTCCACATTTATAATGTGTGAGTTTCAGCTATCAGGCTACCTTGTTATAATAAATTTGCCTCAGGGAGTTTTTATTTAACAAACCAAACTCAACTCATATTATTGATTAACTAATGATGGATTATGGATACAAAGAGGAAGAAAATCATAAACTTATAAAATATCTCAAATATCTCACACGAGCATAATTTTATCACACTCTTATATATAAATAACTACATGTAACGTACTAGCTAGCTTCTTGTTATTCTCATATACATGATAAATGAAATATAAAAAGGCAGATAATATTAATAGAAAAGAGAATTAATTAAGAAGGTGGCAAAATTTAACTAAAGAAAGGTATAATTACATATCTTCTAAAAATCACATTGAAATAGAGAGACAGAAATGAACTACATTAACTCAAGGAAAAAGTTGCTCATATTGCTTCAAATTAAAGCCAATGAGTATTCTAGCTTCTACTTCTACCTGTTATGTAATGGATTTGGACCTGTAGGAACATGTCTCTTGTCATCTGAGTTAGTGTTCTTCTTAGAGCATAGCACAAATTTGTTTTTCTTGTGGTTACATTTGTGGACATGAAGTGTCTGATCACTTGTCTTCTTTGCACCATGAAACAAGGTCTTTCTTACCATCATGTTGGAACCAACACAAGCAGAAAACATAAGGCAACACAACATAACTATCAATATCAACTTGGATAATCTCATTGCACTAAATCTTGTTTCAAAAATAGCAAGGAAATAAAAGAGAGTTTGGCAAAGAAAAGGATTGATAAAATGACTAGAGATAGAGACAGATAGAAAAGGGGAAGATCATGTACTGAGTGAGTGAAGACAAAGCAAAAGGAATTGGTGATGATATTAGTGAAAAAGATATAAAGGGTAGAGTTGAGAAAAAGTGAGTTATTAAAGGTATAGGACATTAACTATGGTACCTCGGATATGCAGTTAAAGAGACCTTGATACATCACAATTTGGTCAGAAATTGTACCTAACTTCATTAATTGACTTCAATTCAACTTGACCAATGGCAATTTACAAATCACACTTAAGATTTTTTTTACATATATTGTAGAAACAAATAGCTCAAGTTGAGATGGTAACTTTGAGTTTAAGTAGTGCTCTTAAGTTTGAATCCAATTCTAAAATGAAAGTTAAAACTATGAGAAATGCTAACACGTGATTAATGACACGTGTTAAGATATTAGAGATAGAAATTACTACTAAAAATTGTGTTAATTTATTTTTTAAAATTTTCAAAATTATATTAGCATGAGCCCAAAAACTATTGAGGGAAAATTTAACCTGTCATCTAAATTATTATTGATATTGATTTAAGATGTAAAAAAAAAAACCGATCTTTTTTTTTATCATAATTAGACATTTTAGTGATTTAACTTGAATGGTAAATGTTCTTTTAAAATGAATCTTTTAAGAGAATTTAAGTTTGAATTCCGAATAGAACAATTATTTGACATTAATTGAATTAAATCAAGTGGTAAATGAGATAAGACGAATCGTTTAAGAGAATCCAAATTTAAATTTTGGATGGAACAATTCTTTATCAAATTCTGTTTATCTTTCAATAAATTTCAAACTACTGGACATCCTTTCTAACATTAGACGTTAAAAAAATTATAAATTTTACTAAAAAAAATGGTTACATAATAGTTTGAAATTCAATTTTCATAGAACATAAATGTATGTCTTGTAAAATATGGTTAACTAGCTAGTCAGGCCTAAATTAGTGAAAAGCATATACTCCTAATAGAGCCAAACAGCAACATTCTGTACCTCAGGGTCTTAAGCATAGCTGATGAGAGCCTATCTAAGAAACCAGAACCACCCTTAAAATTGAATTATCATGAAACCAACTTGGTTCCTTCAGCAATAAAACTTCACCACGTGCTCTTTGATAAAAGGACCCAACATGAAAAAGCTGACAATCATTGTGAAGAAGGTAATGCATGCAGAAGAATTTATTGTGTGTTTTTTTTCACTATAACGTGCATGCATTGAATTCAAATCAGAGTTATTTTTTCCTTCACTTGAATTGAAATTTGAAAAACTTCTTTGCTGTGAAAGTATTGATTGAATGAATGATGGTTGTGTTCATATATGTACAAGAATTTACTCCAACATATTGAACATGTAGCATTTGTATGGAACATTAATAGAGGGACAACCTGGAAATAGGTCTAAATTCTAATTCTGTTACTACAGTGAGGCTAGTTGTTACCTATCTTCCACTAGGTTACCTCTGATTTCTCTCCACAAAAAGGATGCATAAATGAAACAGAAGACAGTTTGACCTATCATAGAGGGAAAAAAGTTAAGACGTTGTCTACCTTTTTTTGATACTTCAACTTGGTTCTCCAAGGAATAATACAGTACATATTAAGTTTGAGGAAAAACAAATTACAAATGTAATATACTATACAAAACCGTTATAATGGATCTAGTAATGAAAGAATAGATGGTTTGACTTTTCTTAGTTGTTTTTGTGTAAATTTACTCACCGTGTGCTAGGATATTTTTTTAGTGTAAAGGGTATCATTGTTTTGTAATCGTAGAGATTAATCTTTCGTCTATTTATGAAACATAATTTGTCTGGTAACGGCGGATGAATGCAATAGTGACAGTGCGGTTCTCCAGTATGGTGGCGGTGCGGTCTTCACATTGGAATGAAGGGTGTCTGCAGACACATTAGCACTCAAACGCTCAAGTCAGTGTATAAAATGAGGTTGAATGTGTAAAAGTGTGTGGGAAATGAATCGTATCTTGAGGGGTGACGCGGAATCCCCCTTATTATAGAAGAAGGAGGCGCTAACGGATTTCGTGAAATACGACACCTCATCATGGAGCCGTTGGAGGACATGTAGGGTGCACGAAGGCGGGGGCATGCTTTAATGCGGTCACGTGCATGGAACTAGCGTGTTCACCCAAGCCATAATGTCTTGCTCCGAGGGTTCCGTGTCCACATGTCTTTATGGATTGACTTTCTAACCGGTCCAGAACAAAACCTAAATGGATGACAAACTCTTACTGAGAATTTTAACATTTGTGCATACCCAAACTCATGATCTTAGTTAAGCTATAACAAACTCATGTCATCTCATCTAATTGCTCTCGGTTGAAAATTGAACCATGTTCCATGAGCATGGAGAGGCGCGAGTTTCACCATTGAACCAACACTTCCATTGCAAGTGTGTATTAGATATGCAAAAAAGGGTGGAATGGTCAAAATCACCTAAAATCTTCAATGTTCCATGATCATATGGATGATTAAACGTTCTTGAGTTGTATGTCATGTTATTTAAAACATGTCATATCATAGTTTTTTTTTGTCTAGAAATAAGAAATACGAAGAAATAAGCTAAATTGCACCAGACCAATTTCATGAAATAAAAATAAGTTGATCAAATCAAACCAACAATAAAGTCCAAGTAATTTCCATTTTTTCCCCAAAAAGTAATTTCCCTGTTTCATTTTTTTTTCCAAAAAATTGCCATACTTTATATTTTATTATTGAATTGACTATGCATATATCTTTTATGCATAATTAATAGTTTCACCATATAATAAGGTTTGTAAACAACTTGTATAGTATATAACCATGTCCCACTGACCAAAATTTATGAATGTGTCCCTCATGGCTCGGATACCTCAAATTTCACAAAATTTTAAATTCTTTATTTTAATAGGTGAACAAAACGCAATTAAAATTGGAATTTTATATAATTTGAAATTCAACTTCTGCTGAATTCATTGTGATATTTACTTTTGACACCCACCATATATAGTTTTATGAACTCATACACAATGTATATACAAACACCAAAAGCAAATGAGAATTTAATATGCACTATTATAGTCTTCAAATTCCTTCTCTTATTCCCTTCATAGAGAACATAAATTCAATTAGTGGCTTGCCATAGATGTTACTTCAAAAGAATGATTATCTTCGTCCTTCCTTGGCCTTCGGTCAAGGAAGGCTGGTCTCATTGGTGTTGTGACCATTTCAATTTTGAATGTCAACAATGCCACAATTTCTGACATTGGTGGTCTCAAATGTGCATGAGGTTGAAGGCATAAGAGAGCCACATGAGTTGCTTGCATAACATCCTTTTCCACAAATCCATCTTGTTTCAGCTTTGGATCAACAAGATCTAATAAACTTGATTTCTCGTATAATTTCCATGCCTATAACGCGAGGATTCATTTTAAAAACTATCGAGAGAGAGAGAGAGATATAAAATATTCTCCGCATTCACATAGTTGGCATATTGGTGGACGTTGAATTGAAATTAGACGGTCCAAATTGCAAGATTGGTAGTATTTTAGCTAAGAAATATAGTCAAAATCTAAATTGAAATATGGACATCGGATCTCAACTTTGCCAACGATATGCCAACTACGTGAATGCTGAGAATTACCAATTTGATATGCTATGAATTCCTTAAGAATTAAGAACTCAAAACTTACATATTCAGGGAGGTACTGCATATCTGGTGGTAAAGTATGATCTGTATTTTTCCTGCAACATATAATTTCAAGAAGGAGAACTCCAAAACTATAGATATCAGCCTTTTCTGACAATTCCCCTCTAATAGCATATTCAGGAGCTGTATATCCTCTAACAAAACAAAAAAACACAATCAATACTAAACCTGCAGCAGATAATTAATTAATTAATTGTTTGAAAATTGAATACATATAGTATAGACATCTATGAAATATTGACATAGAAATGGGGACATTGACATGCGACGCATGGGGACACTTTTATGTGTCGAACACGATGAACGCATTCATTAAAGGCTGCTAAGATAGATATAGAAACTAAAGTGATGTTTTGTCGATAGTATACATTTTTTAATAAAAATGTAAAATTTGTTTCAATAGAAGACATACAATGTTCCTGCAAACTGTGTGCTAAGATAAGCTTGGTCTTCTGGAAAAAATCTTGCTAGCCCAAAGTCACCAATTCTAGGCAAAAACTTGTCATCAAGAAGAATGTTGCTTGCTTTGATATCCCTATGAACAATTCTTAGATGTGAATCTTCGTGAAGGTATTGAAGTCCACGTGCTACTCCAAGTATGATTTGATACCTAGTGCTCCAATTCAAAAATTGATCATTGTTTCCTACATTTAAATAGGTAAATGATAGATCATAACACAAATTTGACTTAATTAGGCTATTTCATCTTTTCATAATCTACAATTACATAATGATTGAGTTAATTTTAAGTGATTAAAAGAGAAACATTATACCAAGGGATAAAAGAGTAATCAAAACAAGGAATGCAGTAATTACTAGTTCTAGGATACGTTGAACCTTCTTTCCAAAAATGGATACTTTGAACATTTCTAGCAAAATCAAAGAAATGTCCACCTATATTTGCTTTCATATATATAACCAGGGTTATGCACTCATGTTAACTGATGTCTATGTGACACTAGGTTAAAAAGTAAAAAAAATAAAAAATATTGAAAACAACAATTTTTTGATTTCAAAAAATTTAATATGCTATTTTAAACATTTTCCATATAATAATTGCTTGTTGTTTCATGAATTGATTTGTTTAAAAATTCAAACATTATCAATTATTAACTAATAAGCATTTTAAAACCAGGGTCGGCCCAATAATTAATTGTTTTAGTAAGTGGGATCAAAGTAAGGTTGAATATATGAAGTCTTTTTTGTTATAGTATAGGTCTCTTTGCTTGTAAAATCTAATAAAAAAATATTTATTTTTGTTGGTGAGCCCAAAACGATGACTTTAATGGCATTGCCGTTGGACCGGCCCTATCTAAAAAGATATTTGTTACATGCTATGGTAACTTTTAGTCTTATTAAAAAATTTGTTAAATATTATGATTTTTTTTCCCTCCTATATTGTTGTCTTTAAAGAATTGTGGGTAATTTATTCAACATGCAATGCAATGAAAATTAGCCACATGAGTAAATTTACAAGTCTAAGTAAAAATTAACTTGTGTGTACAATATGCAAATTTATTCATGTGATTGGTTTTCATTAAGTGTTAGAAAAATACCTACGATGCTTCAAAAACAACCTAGGTCTCACCATTAATTAATTTAATTATAAGTTGGAGGAGTTGACATGCTTTGTCAAAGTCTAATATAATTGATATTAAGAGGATTCATTCCGGACTAAGTCAAAGCTCAATCCTATATGAGCTCAACACTCATTCATCCATGAATAGCATAATGCTTGCAATGGTCACAAGACATATGATCCTTGCAATCTATAACGCCTCCTCACTCATCATTCTCCCTCCATGATCACCGGTGTCATATATTGAAACCTCCGTCTATAATAGTCTCAACAACTATATTCTCATTTGTACAAATTTACCCCGACCACTATACAAGGTACACAATCTTCTATCCAAATTGTCTCTCACTCTCGCTCTAACGACTTAAGCGTTAGAAACTTGCAGGTACCGTCAATCAACTTCAACCTTAATGGATTGTTGTTCTACGTCGGCCATCACTCTCGAATCTCGATCACCTCATATCATAACAAAGAAAAATTATAAAATTAGAGAAGGGATACCAACCATATATGAAGAGATCCAAACTTCGGTTTTTCATGTATTCATAAATAAGTATTCTTTGAGGACCATCTATACAACTTCCAAGAAGGCGAACCAAATTTTTGTGTTGGATACTTGTGATCAATTTAACTTCAGCCAAAAATTCTCTTTCTCCTTGTTGAGATTTGTTAAGAGACAATGCCTTAACAGCAATGATCCTTCCATCTTCCAACTTTCCCTATCAAAACATAAATAGATATTGTGGTTTAGAATTCCATCCCAGGATATGAGAACAAATATCACTACTACTCTATTTGACAAAAAGTTATGTGATATTTAGAAATTAAAAAAATTGTCTCTCATTATGTCACTAACTTTAACGACAAATATTGAGAGAATTTATTTTCACTTTTGAAATTGTTCTTTTTTCCAAATGTTGCTGATCTAACGGCAGTTAATCGCCGTCAATCACTTTTTAAATCAGTTCAACCGACTTTAAAAATGTCTGGTGATAATTAACTGTCGCTGTCGCTGGACGAAAGACAGTTGAAAAACGAGCAATTTCAAAAATAAAAAGAGCAATTTTCTTATCCATTCATACCTTATATACAGGTCCAAATCCACCACTTCCAAGAAGATTTCCATGAAAAAAGTTATTGGTTGCCTTCCTCAATGTCTGGTAATCAAAGTAGCTAATAGACCGAAGGCTCCCACTAAAGAACTCCATTGACCCTATCCAACATGAACATAATTTGATAGAGGTGTAATAATGAAAATTTTAAATGCAAGAACAAGTTTAAAATTAGAATAATAGTAGCGCTAATAACACTAATTCTAAATACTCTATTTTCAACACTAAATCTCTTAATAATATCCAAATTCATGTGAATCTAATCACTTTACATGAGACACATTTCTAAAATGGCAAGACTTATGTGTATTATATTCAATAAAAAAATAAGTGTTGAAAACAGAGTGTTAGATCGAGTATTATATTATTATTTCTTCAAAATTAATCTCTCAGATTTGTTTTTAACTTAATTGTTTTAGTGCTCACAACATAGTATTATTTTTTACTTTGGTATCCCACAATTTTCTTTCGTTTTGGTTTTCTTATTTCAAATTAAAGGGACTCTTTGAATGAATGACGAAGTCAACTATAATTTTATTGAGAGCAGCAATAAGCTATTGATTTGAATGCTGCGTTTGGATAGTTTAAAAGGGGTGGGCTAAAACAAAGTGAAATTGAAAAGAAAAAAAATACTTCATTTTATTATTTGACTATTTTACGATAAAATGATATAAAATTTCCATTTGATTGTTTAGAGAGTGAAGGGAATGAAATGTGTTATAATATGTTGAATGTCTCATAAAATTTAATCAATTTAAAAAGTATATTATGTAGAATTGAAAGATATTATACTTTATTAAAATGATTAAGCTTTATGATAATAATATAAATATATAGAAAAAAACAAATTAGAGAAGAGTTCGACATAAGTGTTTGCACTCACTCAAGTTCTCCCTCTTCTGCTTGTACAAATCACACCCTCAATCTCACTCTTCTGCATTACAATATTGTCCTTGAGGTTAAAAAAAAATCTTATTTTTGTATTTAAAAAAATGATTCACTGCGGATACGGGTATGTGGCGGAGATACCCAAACTTGTCGGAGACGAGGATACCCGAACCCTATTGGGTATGGGTAGAATAACATATGGTAATCGGGGCCAAGGATGGGAAAGGTAGAACTGACCCCTACCCCGCCCCATTACCATCCCTATGTTCCACTTAATTCTACATACTTTCTAAATATCCAAACACTCATTCCATACCGCTAGGTTCTCTTTCATTGTATTCAATAAATTTAATTGTGATTTCATGGAGGGAGTTTTATATTACTATTTTTCTGGAAAATAGGTAGAAGTAATTAGAAAAATTAAGAATATGAAAAAAGTATTCTTAACACAAGAAAAATTATAAGAGAAAAAAATAGTGTTTTTTCGTGGAAGTATTAGAAAAAGAGTGAATTACCAGTAATTTTAGGGGTTAATTGAAGGAGTTGAAGGTTTATGAATAATTATTCTACTAAAAAATGGACTCTCAAGTAAAAAAAATGTCGCATTATTTTATAGTGTCTAATAAGCATGTACTTTGTCAACTCAACATAACACATGAACCTTTTTCCATTGTTAGATCCCATCAAACACCAAAAGTGAAGGTATTTCAAATAATAAAGGTTGGATAAAAAAATTGCATGAAAGAGAATGTTAGGTATATTGGTCAACTCACTTATATTTTGTTCGGTATCTAATTTTGCATCTAATGTAGAAGTTTAACCCACACATGACACATTAACATCTCTCCCTTAAGTGGGAGACTCTTTGTGTTTGTGATATGGTGAGATAGACAATTAAATTTAGAGGCACATCATTGTAAAAAAATGTGGGTTGGTGAAGATTTCATACAAGGGTGTTTTAGTTCCTTTTGTTCATGAAAAGAGAGAAAGTACATTGGAAAAAAAGATGAAAAAGAATTTTGAACATGAGAGAAATGATAAGGCAAAAAAACTAAGTGTATGTTTATATACATGTGACAGTATATGGAATTGTGAATTGCTGGTAAAACATCGACATCATCAATCATCAAAATCTTAAAGCGTTAAAAATGTGGATTAATATATCTTTTAAAATTTTTTAACATAAATAAATTGTATTAAATTATCTTATGCTCAAACAATTCATGGTTTTAAACTTCACCCAAAATCATATTACCCAAAATTTTCCTCTTTGAAATCCTGACTTTTCTTTTATGAATATAAAAAAAAGGAAATATATAGGCAGACAATGAGGAATTACAAATTTTAATGAAAAGAAAATAGTGAATATATTATTTTGATTTAACCCTCCATTTTTCATGGTAATCAGATATTTAGAGAAACAAAGACCGACAAAATGTTGTTTCATCCTATGGTTGAATTAGATCTGATTCTTTTATTTATTTATTTATTGATAGATGGAATGGCAAGGATCATTGAAAATTCACACACATGAGTGAAGGAGTCGGGTCTGGATTAGTAATTTCGGCATTTTTGCCAAAAGCTAGGACTAGTGGAAGAATTGGACGTGATTCTATTTTAATAATTTAAATTTGTTAGACATCATGGTAGATCAATTGTAATAATTTAAATTTGTTAGACATGATGAACCAACCACACATTAATTTAGTGTATGCTAGACTATATCAAATGCCAACCCTTTGAATTACCTGATGATTGTTGTTTGGATGGAATTATCGCCTTCATCACCTCTGTAGGTTCAGCTATTTTCCCAAACACCAACCACAAATAACAAAATTATTATATCATGTATATAATTATATATAATCATAAGCACTTAAAAATAAAACAAAGTAAAGTTTTAAACAAATTTCTCAAAGCTACCTTCATTTGGAACTGTCTTTCCCACTGGATTTGGTGATCGTTTCACACGTTTTCTAAATACAATCCAACCAAGAATCAATATTATGGTGACCACTACTATCCCTCCAAGGACAAAGAACATTGTTTCACGTTTGTGTTCACTTGACTTCTTTGACTCATCATTTGAGGGTAAAGAAGCTTCTCCTAGATTGGTTCATAAAATTCCAAATTTGATTAAAAGACAATTTGATTAACTACCAAAAATATTTGCGACAAAATAAAATTGGGGCCACATTAGATCATTTGACTAATATCTGGCAGTACCAAAAAAAATGTAGATAATTTTTGTATCAATGCCTTGACATTATCTTACTAGTATATCTATAGCTACATATGTGTGTATTGTATGCATGATCGATGTTATAAAATCGAAAAACTTTTCCTAAGTAATTAAGCCTCATAAAACACTGAAAAATTAATGATGATCATATATGTTCTATGAATTGCAATAATTATAAACAACAAAAACAAAAATGAAGTTAAATCAGAGTAATGAGTTTTGGTAGAAATATAAAACCTTGGAGTACTCGGAGAGGCATAATTGAGGAGGAAAGTGAGCTTTGTGGCAATATCTAGATAGGTTTTGTTTCTTTGGGATCTATATCTTATTCTATGTTGTCATTGTAAAGATAGAGGGAGAAGCATTCAAAGGTTGTCCCATAGAATTGACCGAAACAAGGTTATGTGTCGGCTAATACAAGTAAAAGACACATGTGGTCGAATACAAAAATCCAAACATTATATTGTACTATTTTGTTGCTTATGAAGTATTTTGTGATAGAAGAATCTTCTCCTTCGGAAAATCGCCGCATCTAGTTGTATTAACCACTTTTATATTTGAACATTTTTTTTTAAAGGCTAGAGAAATATATATTAAAAACCAAATATAGCCCCTCTTACACAAGATTTGCAAGAGAAACTAACAATTCATGAAGTTTATATTACAAAAACAGCAACGGCTACGAACCAATTGAGAAAAATTAAGAAACTGCAATTAAGCACGCCAAATGATCATGCCTCTCCAAAGAAGATAATCAAAATCGAACAAAATATAATACGATTTTAACCACCAATAAGTCTTAAACTTGACCTTTTCGCTTAAAGATTGAAGAATATGAGCCTTATGTTGGAAAATTCTCCCATTTCTCTCCTTCCATATGACACAAAGCTCAAAAACTTAGATAATATTTAAGGTCATGGAAGAGTTTTTGGAGAATCACTGTAGCCCACCAAGCATAAAATGATCTTGTAAGTTTTCATGATGAGCCGTTGATATACCTAGCCAACTAAAAATTAAAGATCAAAGTCGTCCAAATAGGTCGCATTTAATGAATAAATGGTCTTTATTTTCATAACAACCACAATCAGCCGAACAATTAATATCAGTATTAGCCAAAATACGTCAAACAAGTTATCCTTTGTTAGAATCCGATTAAAAAATATATGCCAAACAAAAAATGTTAGCTTTGAACGATACCACTTTAAGCCACAAAACATGATTATAATCCACATTAAAATTGACTTCTACAGTAGTTAAGTTGTTATAAGCACTTTTGACCATGTATCTGTTGGGAAGAATGAAGCTTCC